>Ga0154603_1036_pt1 | contig 9227 bp, 11 predicted proteins | sample RifGroF2_FD_116032 | JGI IMG/M metagenome (GOLD analysis project Ga0154603, IMG submission 116032) | Candidatus Melainabacteria bacterium GWF2_32_7 | reverse complement strand
TTAACGAAAAGTTATTTGAAAAGATTTATGAATAACACATTTAATATACATATTAAAAATCTCAACGATACAGACAAATTCGCACAAAATATCGCTGAAATCATCGCAAAAACAAGCGGATTAATTTGTCTTTACGGAGATATCGGCGCAGGAAAAACGACTTTCGTAAAACATCTTGCGAAATATCTTGAAATTAAAGAAAAAGTCACCAGCCCGAGCTTTGTAATACTTAACGAATACCATTCAGGAAAAATAAGCCTTTATCATTTTGACCTTTATAGATTGGAAAGAGAAGGGCTTGAATCCATACTTGATGAGCTTCATGAATATACAGAAGATAAAAATGCCCTTGCAGTCATAGAATGGGCAGAATTCTCATCAGGAGATTTACCGAAAAATCGCCTTGAAATAGAAATTAAATCCCTCAACGAAAACCGACGAGAGTTTTTTCTTAAGGCTTTCGGCGATAAAAATATAAAAATTCTGGAGCAAATAAAAGAATTTTATAAATAAAAAACGGTGTAATAAAATTTAACACCGTCTTTATATAATCAATTAAAATTTAAAATTTTATTATTAACCTGCGGGAACTGTGTATTTCCAAGTATAACCCGGGGCATCCTTGTCTGTTGGCATAACATCAGCAACATATCTGCTTAATATGCTTGTAACGCCATGTACATTACCAAATAAACCTTCTTGAATCACCGCATTATTGAAAGGTATTTGGTTCCCGTAAAGATCAGATATCGGTAATGGATTAAATAATGATAATCCGTTGCTTGCATTTGTGGAAGTGGTTGTCGTTGTTGTACTCGTACTCGTAGAAGAAGCAACTGTAGAATTTTGTCCGGGAACTGTGTATTTCCAAGTATAGCCGGGAGCATCTTTGTCTGTTGGCATAGTATCAGCAACATATCTGCTTACTATACTTTGAGTCCCATAATAATTTCCGAATAATCCCAATTGAATTGCCGCGTTATTAAAAGGTATCTGGTTTCCATAAAGGTCAGATATCGGTAATGGGTCAAATAATGATAATCCGTTGCTTGTATTTGTTGCTGCTGTAGATGTGTCATTAGTAGATTTTGTATTTTGACCGTTTAGAAAGTTTAAAATTACATTAATTATTGAGTTATTATTACTAAAAGAGTTATTAGTATATGAATTATTGTTACAAGAATAAGAATTGTTTGTATTATATGAAGACTGATTAAAATTTGCAAAATTTAAATATTGCCCTAAGTGATCATCACCCAAAGCACTTACCATTTGTTGAGCGGAACTTGAATAATTTAATAATGGATAAGCTTGAGCAGCGTATTCAGGCACAGTAGATGCCGGCAACACAGACTGCCTTCCGGGAAATACCAGAGTGCCTACTAATGATGGCTGTGATGCGTAGTTTAATCCCGTGTTGAAGTTCATACCGAATCTCCTATATATTCTTTTTAATTTATTTATAAAGTAATGTGTTGTAAAAAAATCAATTCTATAATTTTTTCACTCCGTATATAAATAAAAACCATTCGGTATATAAAATTGCTATATTTCTTATTTAAAGCTCGAAAATGTTTCGAAATGGTTACATTTGAAATATTTTTAAAAGGGGAAAAAAGAATAAATTTATACGTAAATTTATTCTTTTTTGTAAAGTTTTAATTTTCATTTAAATACACTTCGCAATTTTTACAGGAATTTTCGCAAGTATTTTGTGAAAACTCCCAGCATTTCTTTTTACGTCCCGTAAGCTCACAGCATCTTAAACGAGTTTCTTGAGGACAGTCTTTAATTTTCCAACAAGGTGTAAATTCCAGAAGTTTTTTAATCCCGGGAATGCTTAAATTTTCTTCATGAATAAGCTTTCTAAGACAATCAATCCTCACAAGATCATTTTTGGAAAACATTCGTTTTCCTCCATATCTTTGAGGTTTTATAAGTCCTTCTTCTTCATAGATTCTTAAAGTTCTGGGATGAACATTAAGAATTTGTGCAGCGACTCCCATTGGATATACAGGTAAATTATCGTTAACTTCCATTTTATTCCTACAATATGTTTCTATATCTTCAATTTTAGTATAATAAAAGAATCATAGACTTTAAACTTACTTGACAATTGTAATTATTAAGTGATATTACAAAAACAGTTTATCATGAAAATAGCTGTAAGTTCAACAGGCGAATATTTAAATGTATTTTTATTCCTCTTTTATTCATGTGTATAAAATTAAAGATATTCAATTCCGCATATTTCAGCAAGTTTTTTTCTGTCAGGGTAACTTCCTTTGTATACAATTTCATTATTCAGGATAATGAGAGGAAGGCAGTCATTTCCTTCTTGCTTAAGAGCATTTTTAACAACTTCATTAGTGACAAATGCAGCAGGCTCAAATGCAAGACCGTGTCTTTCAACTTCAATTCCCTGTTTTTTTAACCATTCAATATCGTTTAAAAATCCGACAAGTTTTGTATCGACATTAGTACCGCATACACCGCTGGTACAACACATTGGGGGATCAAATACTTGTAATTTCATCTTAATAACCTCCTTTATTTTGTTTTAATAAATCATTTTTTTTATCACCCACCCCCAACCCCCTCTCTCGAGGGAGGGGCTAGAGATTTTTCTTTGGCTCGCTGCTTGGTTGCTCGCGAGTAACGGCATTACGGTCGGGCAAAGCCCGCCCTTCAGCCTCAGCTCGCAATCCGCTTTCCGTCGCCTTTGGCGACTCGCTCGCCCTTTTTATTTCTGAAATTGTATCAAACATTAATGTTTCTAATTTTTCTGCACCGACAAGGTCTTCAGCAATCCATGGCGATATTACAGTTCTATTAGATAATATTTCAGTAATTTCACCAATGTAATCAAGCTCATGTAAGCCTTTTGCGCAAAGTATCGAGTCTGTTGTTCCTGATACAGCAAAACTTCTATTGATTATCCATCCGTATGGCTCGATACCGGCTCTTCTTAGGTCACTTTGCAAAGCTTCTGCTTCATGAGTCGGAGTTGCTTCAGGCAATGCGACAATCAGCACTTTCGTAAATTTAGGGTCACGGATTCTGGGCAAAAGACCTTTTACTTCATCAGGTAAGTCATCGGCGGTTTTTGCAACTTGCTTATGATAGGCTTCCGTTGAATCAAGCAAAAGTAAAGTATGTCCTGTCGGAGCAGTATCAAGTACGATGAATTTGTCTTGTCCTTTTGCAACAGTCTGGGCAAAGGCTTGAAAAACAGCAATTTCTTCAATACAGGGAGAGCGTAATTCTTCCTCCAATAGAGCCATATCTTCAAGTGAAAGCTTGCCGCGATTTTTATTAATAACGTCACAAACATAATTTTGTGTTTCTACTTTTGGGTCAATCTTCTCAACATGAAGATTTGGAATATTTTCGCCGATTGTTTCGGTAACATGTGCTGCAGGATCAGTAGTTGACAGCAATACAGAATGACCTTTTTGAGCGAGCTGGGTTGCAATCATTGCAGCCATCGTTGTTTTACCGACACCGCCTTTTCCCATAGTCATAATGACACCGCTGCCTTCTGCTTCCAATTCCTTGAGAAACTTAGACCAGGGCTCAATATCTTTAATAGCCTCTGCTGTTTTAGCTTTTAAGTCTTCTGCGCCGGTGCTGTAAGATAAATCTGCACTATTACTACAAACGCTTTGCAGTGCTTCAATTCCCATTACACCGGAAGGTCTAAAAGGAACAATAGTTGTTGGAAGTGTTTTAAGTTCTTCCGGCATTCTCTCAAGCGCAGCTTTTGACTTATCGGCAAAAGCTTTGGCTATATTATCATCAGAATCCTTTACAAATACTCCGTTAGTAATCAAATGCTGATTACTAAGTCCAAGTTCGCTTAATTCAAGGCTTGTTCTGGCGGCTTCATAAAAACTCATTTCTTCAGCCCGTGAAACAAGAACCAATAAAGTTTTATCAGGATTTTTAAGAGCATTAACTACATTTTCAAAAAGTATTTTTTGTTCTGCAAGACCGGAAACAGGTCCTAGGCAAGAACTTCCCGTTTTGTTGCTTGCAATAAAATCATTCCAAGCCGACGGAAGATTAAGCAATCGAAGTGTATGCCCCGTTGGAGCAGTATCTAAGACAACATGGTCATAATCTTTTATTTCTTCATCATTACCGATAAATTTGGAAAATTCGCTAAAACCGGCAATTTCAACTGTACATGCGCCGGAAAGCTGTTCTTCCATCTGTTGAATAGTCGCGTCAGGCAATACGCCTCTATATGGTCCGACCATACGTTCACGGTATTCTCCCGCTGCGTCAATGGGATTTATATTCATAGCATACAAGCCGGAAACGCCGTTTACTTCTGTGGGTGTTGAACCAAGTTTTGTTTCCAGAACTTCATCCAAATTTGAAGCAGGATCTGTACTGATGAGCAGGATTCTTTTTCCCGTTTCTGCTAACCCAACAGCAGTAGTACAATCCATTGAGGTTTTGCCTACCCCGCCTTTGCCGGTAAAGAACAGAAATCGCGGTGCTTTTGCTAACAAATTTTTCATTTTTTGTTTTTCTCCATTTTTATGATTAATAAGTTAAATTTAATAATAAATAAATTCTTCAAGTCGGTAAAAATACTTACTAGATATTTTATACACACATTTTATTACTTGGCAAATTAGCCAAGTGAGTAATATAAAAAATTTTTCTTTAAGTTGAAGATGTTATAATTATTTTGATATACCGCTTCAAAATTAAATTTGGGATTTTAACAACAGTGAATAATGAAATTCTTAAAAAATACAAAAGACGGTCGGAAATTATAAAAGCACTTGCTCATCCGACAAGGCTGTTTATTATGGACTTTTTATCAGGCGGTGAAAGATGTGTTTGTGAAATTGTAGAACAAGTTGATTTTGATATATCAACAATTTCAAAGCATTTATCTGTTATGAAAAATGCCGGTCTTGTTGAAGATGAAAAACGGGGACTTAATGTTTTTTATAAGATGACCTGCCCTTGTATTTTAAATTTATTCACCTGTTTAGAGTCTATCAGTAATAAAGATTGATTTTCTATATTTAATACAGGTTTAAAGGACATCCACAATCGTGAAATCCCTCCGGTTCAAGTTGAACCGTTGAATGTTTAATATTAAATTTATCATTTAATAAATTATTGATACTACATAAAATCTGTTGATTTTCTATAAATTCAGTTACTACATGAACACTTAATGCTATTTTATTTGATGAAATGCTCCAAACGTGAAGGTCATGAATATCTATGACATCAGGTATTTCAAGAAGTGACTCTCGGATAGCTTCAACATTTATGTGAGAAGGCGCTGCCTCAAGTAAAACATGTACAGCTTCATTTATTAATGAAATTGAGCTATATAAGATGAGCAAGGCGATAATAATACTTATTATCGGGTCGGCAAGATAGAAATGCCAGCGTAAGATTATAACACCTGCAATAATTGTACCGATAGAGCCTAATAAATCTCCTATAATATGAAGAAAAGCTCCTTGTATATTAAGATTTTCTTTGCTGTCCTTATGAAGGAGAAAAGCTCCTATTATATTAACGATTAAGCCGCCAACTGCTATTATTATCATAGTTGGCGCTTTAACTTCAGGAGGGGCAAATATTCTCGTATATGCCTCATAAATAATAAATAAAGCTATTCCAACCAGCGCGATTCCGTTTATAAAGGCAGCTAAAATTTCTGTACGGAAATAACCATAAGTCTTTTCCGGTGATGCAGGTCGAGTTGAAATCCATATTGCAAAGTATGATAATGCTAAAGCCCCGACATCACTAAGCATATGACCCGCATCTGCCAATAATGCCAGGCTGTTTGCATAAAAGCCACCTGCAAATTCTGCTGTCATATATAACCCTGTTAAAAACAGGACTAAAAGCAGACCGGATGATCTGTTGTTATGATTATGTTCGTGACAGTGTGACATTAAATTATCTCCAATAATCAACTGTAACAAACTAAAGAATATAATTAAAGAGATAGCCTGTGAATATTATGGCTAATGTTAAAATGCCGACAAAAATTGCTAATAATTGATGTTTCAAAACTCTTTTCAAAATAAGCATTTCAGGCAACGAAAGTGCTGTAACTGCCATAGTAAAGGCTAGAACTGTTCCAACGGGCAACCCTTGTTTAACTAAAACTTCTGTTATTGGCAAGACTCCCGCTATGTTAGCATAAAGAGGCACTCCGATTAAAACAGCTAAAGGCACGGCAAAGGGATTCTGCGCTCCTGCATATTTAATAAGCAGTTCCGTCGGCACATATCCATGAATAAATGCTCCGATACCAACACCGATAATTATGTACAGCCATGTTTTGTTGAATATAGCCAATGTACTTTCTTTAGCTTCTTTTATACGGTCTTTAAATGTCATGGACTCTTCTCCTGAACAACAGGAAACAGTTTTAGATTTGACTTGAAAAACAAACGGTTCAACATATCTTTCAAGTTTAAAAATTCCAATAATAATACCGCCAAATATTGCTACGGTTAAACCCGACAAAATATAAACGGCTGTTATTTTTAAACCAAATAATCCCCATAATAAAACTATTGCAACTTCATTTATCATAGGCGCGGCAATAAGGTATGAAAAAGTCACTCCGAGCGGAATACCTGCTTCAACAAAACCAATAAATAAAGGACAAGCAGAGCATGAGCAAAAAGGAGTAACTATACCAAGACATGCAGCAAGTATATTGCCGATTCCCGTATGTTTTCCCGTTAAATATTTTTTTGTTTTTTCAGGGGTAAAAAAGCTTTTAACTATGCCGACAACAAAGCTTATAACAAGAATTAAAATAAATATTTTTATTGTGTCATAAATAAAGAAATGTAGGCTTTCTCCGGCTTTTGTTGCCGGTGAAAAACTTAAAAGTTTATAAACTATATAATCCGCCAACCACTCTACAGGTTTAAAAACATCTATCATAAACTATTCTCCTTTTATCGATGCATTAATCAATTCTTGCTGATTTTTAAGATTTTCTGAAATGATATTGTTTAAACAGCCGAAAAACTCACCCATACAACAGACTTTTAAGCTGTAATAAACGGCAAGTCCGGTTTTTCTGTCTTTTATAAGTCCATGCGCTTTAAGTATTCCAAGATTTTTTGAAACATTAGACTGTTCTTCTCCCGTCATTTCAATTATTGCCGATACACTTTTTTCACCACTCAGCAGACAATCAATTATCATCAACCTGGTAGGGTTAGAAAGGGCTTTTATTACAGATGTTTTTAATTTATAAAATTCTTTATTCATTTTTTGCCTCAATTAAGATTATTACGAATTGACTATATTGCAATATTATCATATACTATATAAATATGCAATTAGTTTTTCAATAAATGTAAATTCCCCGCAATACTGATTGGTAATTTTACCAAATAGTAATATAATTTTAATAAACTAAAACAAGAACGCTAATCGAGATAAAAATATTATTTAGAGGAGAACAATAATAATGAGTAATCAAGTTTCGTGCAAGATGTCTTTTATAGAGAGGTTTCTTACTCTGTGGATATTTCTTGCAATGGCAATAGGAGTTGGAATTGGGTATTTTATTCCCGGAGTTGAAGAATTTATAAATCAATTCAATGTGGGAACAACTAATATTCCTATAGCCATAGGTCTTATTGCTATGATGTTTCCTCCTCTTGCAAAAGTAAAATATGAACAATTGCCGGAAGTTTTTAAAGATAAAAAAATTCTCGGACTCTCTCTTGGTTTAAACTGGGTTGTCGGTCCTGTTTTAATGTTTTTTCTGGCAATAATTTTTTTGCATAATTATCCCGAATATATGGTCGGTCTTATTATGATAGGGATTGCACGCTGTATTGCTATGGTTTTAGTATGGAACAATCTTGCAGAAGGCTCACCTGAGTATGGAGCAGGACTTGTTGCGTTTAACAGTATCTTTCAGGTATTATTTTTCAGTGTTTTTGCCTGGTTCTTTATTACCGTTTTGCCGCCGTTATTTGGATTAAAAGGCTCTGTAGTTGACGTAAATATTTGGATGATTGCTCAGAGCGTGTTTATTTATCTTGGAATTCCTTTTATTTTAGGCTTTTTAACCAGAACAATATTAATAAAAATTCATGGTTATGATTGGTATCATGACGGATTTGTTCACAGAATAGGTCATATCACGCTTATAGCTCTGTTATTTACTATCGTTGTTATGTTCAGCTTAAAAGGGAAATTAATAGTCCAAATCCCTATGGATGTAATCAGAATAGCAATACCGCTTGCCATATACTTTGCAATAATGTTTTTGGTCAGCTTCTTTTTAAGTAAAAAACTTGGAGCAAATTATGAAAAATCAGCGACACTTGCTTTTACTGCAGCAGGAAACAATTTTGAACTTGCGATTGCTGTCGCTATCGCTGTTTTCGGCATAGGCTCCGGTGTTGCTTTTGCAGCAGTTATAGGGCCGTTAATCGAAGTTCCTGTGCTTATAAGCCTTGTAGACTTGTCGTTATGGTTTAGAAAGAAATTTTTTACAGGCGTAGAATAATAGATTTTCAAAGAAAGAGGATTAAAGATGAAAAAAATAGAAATTTTAGGTACAGGTTGCAAAAAATGCAATGATTTGACAGAATTAACAAAAAAAACAGCTGATTCTATGCAAATCGAATATGAAATAGAAAAAGTTACCGATATTCTAAAAATAATTGAATACGGAGTTATGGCAACACCTGCCCTTGTTGTTGATGGAGAAGTTAAAATATCGGGCAAAATACCATCAGCTGATGACATAAAAAAATATTTGTCATAAAATTTGAAAAATTTATTCTTAATATGCAAAACTTAAATTAAAAGAAAAAATATGGAGGAAATTATAATGTTCAAAAAATTATTAAGTCTTGTATTCCCTATGATTTTAGTATTATCAGCAGGTTTATATTTTATTCCTATTGAGAGTGCTTCTGCTAAGACTAATCCGTCTAAAAATTCCGTTCAGAATAATAAAACAGTGATTGTTTATTATTTCTACGGAAGTCCTCGCTGCGCTACCTGTCAAAAAATTGAAAAATATACAAAAGAAGCCGTTACAGAAAACTTCTCAAAAGAAATAAAATCAAAAAAAGTTTCATTTCAGGCAGTTGATCTTGATAACCCGAAAAATAAGCATTTTTCAACAGATTATAAGCTGTTTACAAAATCGGTTATAGTTTCGGAGAGAAAAAACGGAAAAGAAATTA
>Ga0154603_1189_pt1 | contig 9358 bp, 7 predicted proteins | sample RifGroF2_FD_116032 | JGI IMG/M metagenome (GOLD analysis project Ga0154603, IMG submission 116032) | Candidatus Melainabacteria bacterium GWF2_32_7 | reverse complement strand
TAGATAATTTTATAACATCGTCTATTACAGGCATTTCAAGCGTTGCAATTAATAAAATGAGTCCTATCCTTGCATCATTGTATCAAGTTTCGGATCAGGTGCGACAATTCGCTCAAAACAACCCTAATGAAGCAGCCGAACTGATTAAAAAATTGGATGACCTCTGCGATCTCATGGAAACAGACGCAGAAACAGCAATGAATTTTGTTGAGCAGGATAAACAAAAATTGCAGGCTCTTTATGAGCAACTGGCTATGCTTTGCGAACAAGATGTGGAAAATAACAAAAAAATCTTAGAAATAAAAAAAGCCGCTGTTGTAGAGATGATGTATACTCCGATTGCTGATACAGGACTTGAAATCAAGTCAAAGGCTAAAACAAAGGAAGAAAGAGAAGCGGAAATAAGGGCGAAAGCCGAAGCTCTTAATTTAAAACTAAATATTGAAATGCATTCATTGCAAAAAGATACAAAAAATGAATTTGAAAATATTTTTAAAGCTAACGGAAAAACAACCTTCATTGCTCCTGTAAAGGGCTGTGAGGGAATATATCCTTCAAGTACTGCTTCTAATTGTTTTAAAATGTATTATTCCGTAAAAGAAATAAAAGACTGGCAATCCGATTTCAAAAGAATAATTTCCGAAACCACTGCAAATCTTGAAGTTAAAAAACGTATCCTTGCCGAATCTATTGACGCACGCTCAACATATATAGAAAAAGCTAAATCTATACAGTCAAGAAAAAATGAATTAATAAGCAAATACGGAAAATATCTTTTTGGCGTAAAAATTGATCACAGCGTAGGCGGAGAATACAATGCTTTTATAGAGTCGCTTGAAAATGAAATACCCGCTCTTGAACAAAGTATAGCAAATGCGGAAAGTGCAGAAAAAATCGTAAACGATGGACTCGAAAAAAGAATCTCAAGAGAAAAATCGGAAGTACGGCCTTACGGCTCCCTTGAAGCTAATTTTATCAACAGTCTTGATCAAATAAAAGACGCTGTTTATACCATGGACAGGCTTTACGCTTCGGAAGAGTTTTTTATAGTTGACAAAAGAAGCCATAAAACGATAATAAATCCGTCAAAAATTAAAGAATTTAAAACAAGAATTTCTTTGTTGAAGACAGACGAAGAAAAAGACAGAGAAATTAAAGCCGTAACCGAAAGGTTGAAAGCCTTACAAAAAGAACAAAATCATCAAATTAAAAGATTGATATTAGGGCAAAATAATGCTATGTACGATAGTTTTAAGCTGCAAGAGTTTCTTTCCGCTTATACAGAAGGACAAGTTCACAGTATCGAAGGATTTGCCAAAGTTAAACTGGATGTTAAGGAAGTTACCGGAGTTTCTTTAAAAGGGATTTATTATGATATAGTCAAGGATTGGCAAGGTAATGATTATAACTTATGGATGGCGGGCGGCGGTCAAAGTTTAAGATGGACGCTCGATCCCGAAACTTTTAGAATAGATATGAACGTTTTAATTGAGCAGCTTAACGGTAGAAATCAATATTACAGCTATTTAGATGCGATATTAAATGAAGTTAAATATCATAAAGCCTCTTTATTGGCAATGGACGATAATTCTTTCAGAAAAAAATTCAACGAATATTCCAATAAATCTTATAACATTATTCGAGATGCCACAAACAACGGTGAATGCAACGATCAAGTCAATAAAAATTATGCAAATATTATCAATCTTTTGTCGGAAATACAAATGGTGATAATTACAAGAGAAAGAGTAAAAGATGCAGTCCCTCTATTAAAACAGGATATTAAAGACGCAGAAGCTCTTTTGTCTTCTTCAAATGATGATGCTGATTATGACGGAATGATTTCAAGGCTTCAATATGACACAAAAGATGGCTCTCAAGCTTATTTCGCAAGAAATGACACCGCCTTAGCTCCTTTGTTTGAAGAAATAAACAAATTAATTCCCAAATTACAAAATGCGACAAAACAGGTTAAAGAGGATGCGGGAACTAAAAATATACAGAAAATTCAGGAATTTTACTCAAATTTTAAACAAGCCTATGAGTCAAAAAACGAATCACAGGTTGTAAATTTTATTTCTAATGATTGGGAATCGTCTGACGGAAGCAATATTTCTGATTTAGAAAGCAATTTAAGAAGAATTTTTAATATATTTGATAATATAAACTATAATATTTCTAATTTAAATATTGTACCGACTTCTGATAATACTTATAAGGTCAGCTATGACGTAGAAATCACCGGCGTAAATCACGAAAGAAATTTAACACACAAAGAAAAGTCTTCTGTGTCGGAAGAAATTATAATTGACCACAAAGGCAAAATTAAACTTAATAAAACACTTGACGGACGATTCTGGTACATAGAATAGCTTTTTGTCTTAAATCAGCTCAATAACAGCTTTTATAAGAGCTTTAAAGTCTTTTTTAACTATATTTGCCGTTTCGATGACTTCTGCATGATTTAAAGACTGATCTAAAATGCCTGCTGCCATGTTTGTTATGCAGGAAATCCCGAGAACTTTAACACCCATATGATTTGCGGCAATAACTTCAGGAACGGTAGACATGCCGACAGCATCCGCCCCTAAGGTTCTTAACATTCTTACTTCGGCGGGAGTTTCATAAGTTGGCCCCGTCATAGCCGCATAAACACCTTTTTGTGTTTTAATATTCAATTCTTTTGCGGTTTTTTCAGTCAAATCTATAAAAGATTTATCGTAAGCATAGCTCATATCAAGAAATCTTGGGCCTAATTCGTCATTGTTTTTACCGATAAGCGGATTATTCCCGAGTAAATTAAGATGATCCCCTATTATCATTAAATCACCGGGGGTATAATTTGTGTTTACTCCGCCTGCCGCGTTTGTGACAATTAATTTTTCTATCCCGAGAAGTTTCATAATTCTTACGGGATAAACAACTTCCTGAATGGTATTTCCTTCATAATAATGAAGTCTTCCCTGCATTGCAACTACAGTTTTTGAACCCAATTTGCCTATTACAAGTTTTCCGGCATGCCCATGAACACCGGAAGATTTAAATCCCGGAATTTCAGAATAAGAAATATCTGTTCCTTTTATTTCATCGGCAATTTCACCAAGCCCTGAACCCAGTATAATACCAATTTCCGGTTTAAATCCAAGTGAAGATATTTTAGAATTGATATAATCCAGCGAATTTTTCATCTTACTCTCTCTATTTTGTTGTTATTGGTACATTGTTAATGGTTAATTGTCACCTGATATAAGTACATTAAAGTTTATCACTAAAATAAATTTAAAAATAAATAAATAATTTAGCAATTTTCAATTACTTTTTGTTTTTATAAATATAAGAGATGTGAGAAGTGGCAAATATTTATTTTTATTTATTTATTTTGAGGAAATTGGGGGAAAAAGGGTATGTATTCAAGTGTTAATGGGTATTCTGGATATAACAGATATAACAATTACAGACCGGTTCAATACTCTCCGGTAACAAACAGACCATCTACGCAAAATGTGCGTTATGGCGGTACATCTAATAGTATATTTGCATCCGGTATGTATGGAAACAGATCAGTTGGTGATACTGTTGAATTAAGCGGCACCGGAAGCGCGAACAGATCTTACCCTATGAATGAAACTTCCGGCATCAATGGCTCACAAGCTGTGAATGATTCTTCTGAAGCAGATGATACTCCGATAGGTGACGTAGAATTAACCGAAGCAGACGAAAAAATAATAGACGCAGCTATGGAAGATGCTGACGTTCCTGAAAGCATGACGGAAGTAGCAAGAGAACATCTTTCGGCAATGAATAATTCAGGAAATTCTAATATTTCGACAACCGCTAAAACCGATACAACCGATAAAACAGCGACAACAGCCGCTGATCAGAGCAAAATCGATAAATTATCTGAATTTATAAAAAATTATTATGAAATGTTTGGAGATGAATCTGAAGAAGTATCAAAAAGTGAATATCTCAAAAACGTTTCACAAATGATGAAAGCAGACATGGAAGAACAGGGCAAACCTTATATAGACCCTAATTCTGGAGCTTTTGATCCCAAATCATCTAATTTTTATGATACAACAGGCGATGATTATGTAAATATGGCAAGAGCAGCAAAAGAAATAAGCAGCGATTCCGGTTATACGGGTACTGATTATACCAAAGATACTGATGCTTTAGGAAATGACCTTTCTGATACCGCTACAGATGATGAAAGTGATACAGACAGTATTCAGAATTTTGAAGATTTTATGACTAAAAACGAAGATAATCCCAGATATTCAAGATTATCAGCAGTAGAACGTCAAAACAAAATGTATCAAGATTATAAATATAATTTAGTTTAAGTTAAAAGGATGAGGGGAAAGAAATGACGACAATAAATCCGAAAGATAAACAATTTCAGACAACTGACAAATTATTTAACTCAATAGTTAAAGCAGATCTGTCTGATAAAAAAATTGGCAATGTATTTAGTAAGGAAGAACTTAATGCTGATTATGAAAAAACACTAAAAACTAAAGATCCGAACGAAAGAAAAACATTTATAGAAAAACTTATAGTGGCGGATTATTTCGCCGGAGAGCAAGCTGATAAAAAAACTGACGGAAGAATCGACAAAAAAAGTATTTTTGCTGTTGAAGATACTAATCAAAAAGCGAATCTTTTAAAAGATTATCAAGAAACGTTACAGGATATGGGATTAAGTAGATCTCAGAAAACTAATCCGATTACTTCTAAACAGAATACTCCTTGTGAAATTACTACTAGGACGATTATTATAAATACTGATACTGATAACCCGTTTTGTGCTGATTCAAATGGACTTGATTCATTTGGAATGGAAGAAATAAGAATGCTTATGGAGTCTTTTGCTTCCAGAAACTATTCTCCGGCACAAATAAAAGATATGAACAATGAAGGTATTTATACATCAGCTTCTGAAATGACTCCGGAAATGTTGAAAAATATTACGGAAGGGAAAGTTAAAGATATTCAGGCAGGAAATTACGGCGGAGTTAAATTAAATGATGATCAGGTAAATAATGCCAAAGTAATTGCCGCTACAATTGTTGATGTCGGTAAAAAGAAAAACCAATCTCCCGAACAAATTCATAGAGCTGTAGTTATTGCTTTAGCAACAGCAATGCAGGAATCAACACTAAAAAATATCGCTTATGGCGACATAAACCAAAAAACCGGCAAGATGACAACTTCACGTGGTCTTTTTCAGCAAATAAAAGCATGGGGAAGTGAAGAAGATCGTATGAACCCTGTTTCTGCCACAACTATGTTCGCAGAAAAATTGTACCAGACTGATTATATGAATAAATCTGTAACAAGCGCCGCTCAAGATGTACAACAATCAGCATTCCCTGATGCTTACGCTAAACATCAGCCAATGGCAGAAGCTCTTGCAAGTGCAATGCTGTCATAAATTTTCTACAGATATACCCATAATTTTATTTAAAATTTTGAGTATGTTCGTAAGAACAAAAATTGTTTATTAAACAATCAAGAGAACGAAGAACTTCATAAGTTGCCCCTGCCTCAGAAAGCTCTTCTGCGGTAAGTCCGAACAAAGTTATCATTTTTTTTGCCGAAATACTTGCAGGATTATAAGTTAAATCTTCTATTACGCTGACCAAGGCATCCCGCCTTGTAAAATTCAGTTGAGATTTATCGTTTTTTGCTTTTGCAATAATTCTTTGTTTGGATTTCCCCAAAGTCTAACCGCCTTCTTTGTTAATAAGAATTATACTGAAACGAATTTATTTTCAAGAAAACCGACTTTTCATACATGCCAGATTTTCCCGAAAAGTAGCACTCCTAAAAGCTATAGTGCTTTTACAATAATTATTTCATTTCCTAATTACTTTTTAAGAACACTATAATATAATATTCTTTCAAGTTTTTTTTAAAATTCATTTATTTGTTGATTATCTCAATACCAAATTCAGTAGTAATCGGCAGTCACATTATAAACTATAGTTCATCAGCACAAGAACCCGGTTTAATTTTGTTGCTGTCATTGTATTACCTCCATCTTTTTAATTATTTTTCCTTAGCCCTGATTTTTTTATAAACAAATAATAAAAAATAAGGGCAGCAAGTGCTGCCTTAGTTATAATGAGTTAGTTCAAAGGATTTTTTTAATAACCGGGAGCGATTACAAGCGCGTTTGTAACCCTGTTGCCGCCGGCCGTGGTAGGTCTGTTAACCACTTTGCCTTTATAAACCATCTGGGTTGAAGAACCGCCATCAAGATTCATTGCGTTAACAGCTCCAAGTTCATGCATTAATCTTGCAAGTTCGGGAAGAGTAGCCCCGCTCGTACCTTCTTGTCTTCCGTCAATGGTTACCAGAATAAGACTTCCGCCTTTTGTATAACCTACTGCGGTTCTAGGAGCTTTCATACTGATAAAGCCATTGCTAAAACGTTGTTTGTCGATGAAGATTTTTCCTTCTTTTATTAAATAAGGTCCGCCGCCTACTGCGTATTTTACATCGTTCCAATCTTCAGGACTTAATTTTACCGTGTAATTAACGCTGTCATATTGTTGTATTATCCCTTTTGGAATTTTACTTCTCGGACCGACTACTACGTATCCGCCTTGAGGAATTAAAACGCTGCTTTGTTTTATGTATTGAATTTTTCCGTCAAGAACCACTATGTGGCAGTAATATTCTGATGTTTTAGGAGTTCTTAAACCCCATCTATCTGTATAAACCGTAAATGCTGTCTGGCTAAATACAGGCTGGTTTATATTGAATAACGGAAGAATAATGCTATTTCCGATTTTAATTTCTCCTGATACATCAAGTTTATCCATTTTGAATTTATTATCTTCCGTAACACCCAAAACAACTCTTTGATAAAGAGGGCCGGTTAAAATTTCTCCATTAACAATAGAAGCCCCTAGAGGGACTCCTGTATCCGGTTTAAAATATGATGCGTTGATTCCTGCTATAGCATTTTCGTTAATTACTAAATCTTTTACTCTTCTTACTGAATTTAATTTATAAGAGCCATAGGAAGGCTTAATAATTAATCTTTCCGCTTCAGGATTTACAACTATTATGTTTACCATAGCCGCTCGCCCGTTAAGCCAACGCTTAATACGCTTATGGGTTATGCCTTTCCCTCGAACCATATTATTTGTAAATTCAGGATTACTATAACAAAGTTTCATGTTATTGGAATTGCAATCAGATTTTGTTGGAAAACCGGAGGGAGCAACACTTGCCAATTGCTGAGTGAGTGCTTCTTGTGAAACAAATGCCACGAGGGTTGCTAAAACTAAAGCTTTTAAAAATCCTTTTTTTGTGACAACTCTGACTCTCATATCTCGACCCAACGTATTCTTACTGTTTGTAACTTTTTGTGCCGATTATCGTTTTTGGCTTTGATTCCCGTTTTCTAAACGGGGCTACTGTCTGCTACAAATGTAATGCTTGTTTTATTCTTAATATAACATATTGTCCATGATTTTTAAAGGGGGTAATTCGATTTTTTTGCCTATTTTTAAAGGAAATTTTGAATTTTAATCGCTGTATTTACACTTATTCTTGCTAAAACCGAAAACTGTTTTTATTTTTTGTTAAATAAAGTGCGTTTCGGCGGTTTTTTATAAGTGTATTTTTTACATATTATTTGAGTTATTTTTAATTCAAAAATTAATTTTCTGTTAAGTTTTGAATACATATATATAATTTTTTGTATAATTTATGTCATCCTTTGCAATGACGATATGATGAAATTAAAAAGAGAGGAAAAAATCATGAATACGGCAACTGTTAAAAAATTCGTATGTTCTGTTTGCGGATACACACATGAAGGCGATACCCCTCCGGCAAAATGTCCTCAGTGCGGAGTTTCTGCCGAAAAATTTAAAGAACAGCAAAATCAACAACTCGTCTGGGCTGATGAACATAAAATTGGTGTAGCTGGAGGAATAGATCCTGAAATTATTGAAGGATTAAAAGCTAACTTTACCGGTGAATGCACGGAAGTCGGAATGTATCTTGCGATGAGCCGTCAGGCAGACAGGGAAGGTTTTCCCGAAATCGCTGAAGCTTACAAAAGAATCGCTTTTGAGGAAGCCGAACATGCCGCTAAATTTGCTGAACTTCTCGGGGAAGTAGTTGATACAAGTACAAAGAAAAACCTTGAATTAAGAGTCGCCGCGGAATTTGGAGCATGCCAGGGCAAAAAAGATTTAGCCACAAGAGCCAAAGAATTAGGCTATGATGCTATTCATGACACTGTTCATGAAATGTGTAAGGACGAAGCAAGACATGGTCAGGCGTTTAGAGGCTTATTAAACAGATATTTCGGATAAAATATTAAGTTCTTTTTATATGTAAAAATTATTAAAAAGCCGGTTAAATCTATAATTTAGTGAACCAGCTTTTTAATTTTGAAAAATTGCAAAAAAAAGACAGTTATGAAACTGTCCAAAATCCTCCGATGCGAGTCGTGAGTGAAAGCCGAAACGGAAACGATTAGTTTTCGTTGGAGGCTTTGAACTCATTCTCCAATTGTCTAGTAGCGCCTTGTGATGAATAAAGGTGGTGTTTTGTAGGTAGTGTGGTAAGACTATATTTGAAATTTAAGTTTTTTATTCAGGTAGTGTGTTGTGTTTGTTTTGTTTTCTTCTTGTACATATATAAAAACATGAATATTGAAAAAATTGCTATTTTTTGTATAAAACATATATATTTGGGTTAATATATCTTAATACCATGTTTTTAAAGAACCTGAAAAGAAATAAACACAAGGAATTTTTGGATTAACAAATCTTAATAAAGTTTTATAAAAAAACAAGATAAAATAAAACAAGAAATTAAAAATCCGGTTTTTATCTTGATTATCGCTTTTGATTTTATTCCTACAAATTTAAGTTGGATACATAAAATGTCAAAATACAAAACAGGCAGTATATTTAAAAGCTTAACTTATGCCTATAGAGGAATTGCACTTGCATTAAAATCTCAGAGAAATTTCAGATTTGATTTTATTTTCGGAATTTTAATTTTTATACTGGCTATTTTTCTTCGTTTTTCGTTTGTTGAACTTGCGGTTCTTGTTTTGACAATAAATGCGGTGTTATTTGCAGAACTTATGAATACTGTTATTGAGTTTGTTATAGATGCGTATTACGGCAACAGGTATTCTATTATAGCCAAAATGTCAAAGGATATAGCGGCAGGCGCTGTTTTGTTAACGGCAATAAGTTCGTTAATAGTTGGTTTTATGTTATTTTTACCTAAAATAATCAAATTTTACTTTATTTTAAGGCATTGATATTGTATAATTCACTTTGTCATTGCGAGGAGAACCAAAGGCTCGACGTGG
>Ga0154603_1187_pt1 | contig 9525 bp, 6 predicted proteins | sample RifGroF2_FD_116032 | JGI IMG/M metagenome (GOLD analysis project Ga0154603, IMG submission 116032) | Candidatus Melainabacteria bacterium GWF2_32_7 | reverse complement strand
ATTAACCATATCAGGCAGGGTAAATTTTGTTGTTTTATTTTTTTCATAAAAGTCTTTAGCTTCTTTATCACTAATTTCTGTTTTTGCAGTAAGGCTTTCGAGCAATTTTTTTGTGGTTAAATCCATTTTAATACCTTCTACGAAAGTCTCCTTGCTTACATTTTGTAGTGTTAAGGTAGCTTCTAGTTTTGCTTTACCACCCACTTTTTGTGCTAATTCGTCAATAGCTTTGTCTAATTCTTTCTGGGTTACCGAAATATTACGTTTCTGAGTTTCTTGTTGAATTAATTCTTTAATTATAAGTTCATTGACTATTTTACCTTTAATTAGAGTATATAAAGGCTTATTCTTTTCCTCTTTAAGGTCAATATTACGTGCAGCCAGAATTGATGTGTTATAAACATTTTCTAATGTTTTATCAAACTTTTTTTGTGTAATTACTGACTCATTAACCTTAATAATTGGTTTACTGGTATCTTTTTCTTGTGTTACTTTAAACCCTTTTGAGCAACCTGCAACAAGTGCAAGAGAAATTGTTAACAACCCTACTGTGAATTTTTTCATATCAATCTCCTTCTTTATATACTCAATTTATTAATATCAGATATACAACAAAATAACTCTTCTAATATATTTAACTGTTCTTCGACCAAAAGTCCAGTATTATTTAATAGAATTATGGAAGCTCCATTCTGAGATGAAATAGGCGCTTTAATAATTTTAAGCTTTCTTGATAAAGTTTGTGGTAACTTGATTTGGTATTTTTTCCATTCTGATAATTCATAGTCAGTAAATATGCGTATAGTGTCTTCACTTTCTCTAACTAGATTTATGCCAATTTGGGCTGCTATTAATCTGATTTTGATTATTTTAATTAATCTTTGGACTTCTATAGGGATCTCGCCAAATCTATCTTTCCATTCTTCTTGAATAAGTTCAAGTTCTCTTAGGCTTTCTACGTCAGCCAGTCTCTTGTATTCTATCATTTTTTGATCTTGATTTCCGACCCATTCGTCCGGAATATAGGCAGTAATATTTATATCGACAATCGGAGGATCTTTTTTATCCACTTTTTCATTTTGAAATTCTCTTATAGATTCATCCAATAGGGAACAATATAAATCAAAACCGACAGACAGCATATGCCCGTGTTGATTAGCTCCTAATATATTTCCAACACCTCTTATTTCCAAATCCCTTAATGCAATTTGATAGCCACTACCCAGGGTTGTGAAATCTTTTATTGCTTTTAAACGATCTTTAGCTTCTTTTGTCAGTAATTTATTAGGACGGTAGAAGCAATAAGCATATGCCTGAGTTTCACTTCTTCCTACTCGGCCTCTTATTTGATATAGCTGAGCAAGCCCAAATTTATCAGAATCATCGATAATTATTGTGTTTACGTTTGGAATATCTAATCCTGATTCAATAATAGTAGTGCATACCAGAATATCATATTGATGAGTTGAAAATTCATACATTACTTTTTCCAGCTCTTTTTCAGGCATTTGGCCGTGAGCTACAGCAATTCTGGCTTCAGGAATTAATTCTTGTAAATCTTTTGCAACTTTGTGTATTGATTGGACTCTGTTATGGAGGAAGTATACTTGACCTTCTCGCTCTAATTCATGATTTATTGCTGTTCTGATCATAGATGCAGTGTATTCGCCTATATATGTTTTAATTGGGGCACGGTTTACAGGAGGGGTATTAATTAAGCTCATATCTCTAACCCCTGATATGGCCATATATAGTGTTCTTGGAATTGGTGTTGCAGAAAGAGTGAGAACATCTATTTGTGCCCTTAAATGCTTTAATTTTTCTTTATGTGCTACCCCAAATCGATGCTCTTCATCGATAACAAGTAATCCTAAATCTTTAAATTGAATATCTTTTTGAAGAAGCCTATGAGTGCCTATTACGAGGTCGCATTCACCTGTTATAAGCTTTTTTATAGTCTCTTTTTGTTGTTTTGGAGTTCTGAATCTTGATAACAGTTCAACTTTTATCGGATAAGGTTTAAATCTATCTACAAAAGTTTGATAATGTTGTTGGGCTAAGATTGTTGTTGGTGCAAGCAAAGCCGCCTGTCTTCCTGATAAAAGTGCTTTAAATAAAGCTCTCATTGCAACTTCTGTTTTTCCAAAACCTACATCTCCGCATATCAATCGATCCATTGGTTTATCTGATTCCATGTCCATTTTAGTATTTATTATTGCTTGTAATTGGTCTGGGGTTTCAGTATATGGGAATGCATCTTCCATTTCTATTTGCCAGGGGCTGTCTGGTTCAAAAACGAATCCCCTTGTTTTTGCTCTTGTTGCATACAGGTTTAGTAAGTCTTGTGCAATGTCTCTTATAGAATTTTTGACTTTCTTTTTAACTCCAGTCCATTCAGCTCCGCCCATTTTAGACAACTTAGGCGGAGTGCCTGCTCCTCTATATCTGGATAATAAATTAATTTGCTCTGCTGGCATATGAAGTTTATCAGTGCCAGCATACTCAATAGTTAGATAATCTTTTTCCTGTCCGTCTATTTTTTGTTTGCTTAATCCGATGAATTTTCCAATACCATGTTTTGAATGAACTACATAATCATTAGGCTGTAGGTCATTTATGGAAATAAGGAAATCAATATTTTCTCTTTTAGAAACTCTTTTAGCGATAGTAGGCTTTTTAATATTCTTGTTAAATAATTCTGAATCAGTTATTACTGCAAAATTAAGCTCTGGTAGCAAAAATCCTTCTGTAAATCCTTGTCTTGATATGATTACTTCTTTTGATTCCAGTAATTTGTCAATATTAATGTCTGAGTTAGGCTCCAAATAAATAGAAGGGCATTCCCACTCTGCTAGAAAATGAGCGACTCTATCAGGATATTCTGTAACAACCAAGGTGCTGTTACCTGATGATCTAAGCTCAGATATATAATTTGCAGCGTTATCAAGGTTAGCCATAAACTTTTGTACGAGTTTACACTCAATTTCATCAGTTAATTGAGACTCATCCTGAATAAAACTGTTAAGGTTTAAAGTTGTGTGTTTTTGAATTTTATCTATTATTTCTATGGAGTCTTTATGTAAAAAATATGGCAATGGTAAGGCTAAACCTTCATTAATTCTTTGTTCATATTCTTTTTTATACTTTTCATCTTGAATATAGAGCTTTTGTTCTAGCTCAGTTGTTTCATGAACTATAATAAGAGTGTTTTCAGGTAAATATTCTGTAATATCGTCAAGCTTCTCATTTAAAAATGGCGCGAAGTATTCTATTCCTTCAAAATATGTTTCAGTTTCCAGTGATGTTAATATGTTTTCAACAGTTAAGTTCAGGGTATTTTGCCCGTATTCTGAAAGATTGATTTCTTGTTTGTTTTTAAACTCGTTAATTATCTTAATTAATCTTTTTTTCTGGTCTTCTGATATTACAATCTTGTATCTTGGTTCTATTGTTGCGTATTGTATATATTTAATTGATCTTTGTGTCTCTATATCAAAGTTTCGGATATTTTCTATTTCATCTCCAAAAAATTCTATCCTAACTGGATCTTCGGATATTGGATAAACATCTAAGATATCACCTCTTAAACTGAATTCCCCAGGATCAATTGCCATATTGACTCTATTATATCCAATATCAATGAGCTTTTTAATTATTAAAGACGGGTCAATATTTTGCTGTCTTTCAAGTTTTATAGAGTTAATCTCAATTTCTTTTCTTGATAAATAAGCATTTAATAGTGATTTTGCGCTGGTTATTATGACATCTGAATTATCATTTTTGAATGATTCCAGTATATTTAATTGCTGTTTTGTAATAGCTGCATCGGAATATACAAGTTCATATGGAGAAGCTTCCTGGTTTGGTAGATAATTCACCTTTTTATTTGTCAGAGTCTGAATATCGAGATTATATTTGAGTGCTGTAGTAATGTCTGGAGTGATAATTAGAATGGGTCTATTTAAGGTGTTAATTATGTAAGAAGCAAAAAACCTCTTAGCAGAATTGGTAAATCCTGTAAGATAAACGGTTTTGCTCTTTTCAAGCTGTTTTTTTATTTTGCTAAATTTAGTTGATGACAAAGTAATTTTGTCTAATATATCTTGAATCATAGTTTGATTATTCTGTATGCTATATGCCGAAAAAAGTTTATATTTTCTATATTACTCAATTAAATGTTAGCATGATCAAGTAATTATTGCTAATCTAAGATAATTTAGAGATAATGTTACAGTATATTAATAACTATAAAAACTTTTTAACTCATGATTTTAATCTGAAAAATGGAGAAATTTGAATTACTTTTTAAAAAATTAAGTTTTTTCTGTATAAAAATTAAAATATTATTAACTTGATCTTTTATTTAACAAAAAAATTGATTTAATTTTCGAAAAAAAGAAAAAGCTGTAAATCTTGACCGAAATGAGAATTAAGTATATGAATATAGTAATTAATAGCACTGTATTATAAATCCAAAGGAGGTAGAATATGCTAGATGTAAGTAACGTGGTGAGATCTGGACATATTATGTCCACTGAAGACATTAAAAAAGTTGTCAAAGAACAGAATGTAAAATTCATTAGATTACAATTTGTAGATATCAATGGTCAGGTAAAGAATATGGCTCTGCCATCCGAGCAAATTGATAGAATTTTAAATAATGAAATAATGCTCGATGGTTCATCTATTAAAGGTTTTAGGAGTATAGAAACTTCTGATATGTATTTCTATCCTGATAAAAGTACATTCTGCCTTTTACCATGGAGAAATAAAGAAGGTTATAATGTAGCAAGATTAATATGTGATATTCATAATGCTGATGGAACACCATTTGAAGGTTGTCCAAGAAATAACTTAAAAAGAGTTATAGCTGAAGCAGCTAAACTTGGTTATGTTATGAATGCTGGCCCTGAAGCAGAATTCTTCCTCTTTAAGAGAAATCCGGATGGCACCCCAACAACTATTACCCATGACTTAGCTGGTTATTATGATGTAGGCCCAGATGATCTTGGGGAAGATGTTAGAGGCGAAATGGTGCTAACTCTACAAAAAATGGGTTTTGAAATTGAAGCTAGCCACCATGAAGTTGCTAAAGGTCAACATGAAATCGACTTCAAATATGCAGATGCGTTAACAACCGCTGATAACGTGGTAACATTTAAAGTAGCAGTAAAAGCAATTGCAGCTAATCATGGTCTTCATGCAACATTTATGGCAAAACCAATATTTGGTATTAATGGATCAGGTATGCACTGTAACTTATCATTATTTAAAAATGGTAAAAATGCTTTCTTGGATGAGTCAAGACCATATCAATTAAGTCAGGAATCATTATGGGCCATTGGTGGTATATTAAAGAACGTTAAAGGGATCACAGCTATTACAAACCCGACTGTAAACAGCTATAAACGTTTAGTACCTGGGTATGAAGCTCCTGTTTACCTTGCTTGGTCAGCTGCTAATAGAAGTGCTCTTGTTAGAGTTCCTGCAAAACGTGGTAATGCTACAAGGGTTGAATTAAGATCACCAGATCCAACTTGTAACCCATATTTAGCATTTGCAGCTATATTAACAGCAGCATTAGATGGTATTAAAAATCAAGTTGAGCCACCAGCACCAGCTGAAACAAATATTTATCAATTAACAGAAAAAGAAAGAAAGAAAATGAAAATAGATTCACTCCCAGGCAGCTTGCTCGAAGCTCTTGATCAGATGGAAAAGAGTCAAGTAGCAAAAGATGCACTTGGAGAACATATCTATAACGAGTTTTTAAATGCTAAGAAAATTGAGTGGGATTCATTCAGAATATTAGTAACACCTTGGGAACTTGAAAGATACCTTGAAAAATAGAAAAACAAGCATTATATTTACAGAAAACCCTCCTATTACAGGAGGGTTTTCTCGATAGTAGTATTACTAAGGGTGCACTATATCAACATAAGCCGAATTGATTTGTCTTAATCTTGAGCTGAGCGTACTTGCTATTTTTTTAACAACATTAACCGCTGCTCTTGGATTAATCTCAATTAATTGTTCAAATTTGTAGCAAGAAAGTTCAGCAAGAATGAGATCAGTTACTGCATATGCACTGGCTGATCTTCTTCCTCTACTAATAAGAGCAATTTCTCCAAATACTTGAGGGGATTTTATTTGTGCTAAAAGTTCTTCATTTTCTTTTTTATTTGTTTTAAGGATATTAACCGTTCCTTCCAATATAATATACATTTCAGATGAAGAATCTCCCTCTTTAAATATATATTTATTCTTCATAACATTTCTAACTCTAATTATTTCAGATAATGCTTTAAGATCACACTCTTCAATGTCATAAAAAAACGGGATTTGAGCTAGTTCTTCTGGATCAAGCCTGTTATAGTAATCCATTTTGCTTATTTTCCTTCTATTTTTGGAAATTATAGTTAAATATCTGTTGCTTAGTTAAATTTTACTATATTTTGTTGTAATTATAGCTTATCTAACAGAAATACAACTTAAGTTAACTTAAGTTGTATTTCTGTTGTTTATTTCTGAATTATACGCTTATTTTCTGATATATAGACAGTACTTTGAATAATCTGTCTTTTTCTTCATTTGTTAATGTAACTAATGGAAGTCTGACGTGTTCTTCAATGATGTTCCATTTTTGCAAACATGCTTTTAATGGAGTTGGATTTGGTGCAGTAAATAGTGCCTTAAATAATGGGAAGCACTTGTATTGTAATATTTGTGCAGCTTTAACATCTCCGGATTTGAATTTTCGGATTATTTCTTTAATATCATTGCCAATTAAGTGTGATGCTACGCTTATAACTCCATGAGCTCCTAATGACAGCATTGGTAATGTTAAGCTATCATCACCACTATAAACAATAAAATCTTTTGGAGATTTATCAATTATTTCAGTAACAAGGTCCAGATCAGAATTACTTTGTTTTACTGCAATAATATTGTTGTATTGTTGTGCAAGGGTTGCTATAGTTTCAGGAAGCATATTGATTCCAGTTCTTCCAGGAATATTATAAAGAATAATAGGAAGATCTGTGGCCTTTGCAATTTGTCCGAAATGTTCTAACAATCCTCTTTGAGAAGGTTTATTATAATATGGTACTACTGATAAAATTGCATTTGCGCCTTTTTCTTGAACTTTTTTACTCATTTCAACTGCTGTTACGGTACTGTTTGAACCTGCACCCATAACAATTTTAGCTTTATTTCCAACAGCTTCTTTAACCACTGTTAATAGGTTTAATTCTTCCTCATGGTTTAAAGTTGGTGATTCTCCTGTGGTACCTGCAACTAAAATGGCATCTGAACCATTATTAGCCAAATGTTTTGCTAGCTTTTCAGCAGCAATGTAATCAACTTCTAATTTTTCATTGAAAGGCGTTGCCATAGCTGTTATAACTTCGCCGCAATCAAATCTAATATTCATAGGACACTCCTTATTAAAAAGTTTAAGTGATTTAAATTATGCAGGAACTCTGACCAAGTCCATTTCTACAAGTTTTTCTGCAATTCTGACGGTATTAAGAGCGGCTCCAATTCTAAGATTGTCAGCTACTACCCACATTGCAATACCGTTATCACTTGCAAGGTCTTTTCTGATTCTGCCAACATAAACAGGATCTTTGCCAGCTGTTTCAGCTGGGGTTGGGAATTCAAAGTTTGCAGGATTATCATTTACTACTACTCCGTATGCATTTGCTAGAATTTCTCTAGCTTTTTCCGGAGTAATTTGTTTTTCAAACTCAACGTTTACAGATTCACTGTGACTTATAACTATAGGAACTCTAACAGCTGTTGCTGCAATTGGAGTTTCTTCTGGTAAATGTAATATTTTCTTGGTTTCATTAACGAGTTTCATTTCCTCTTTTGTGTATCCATTGTCGCAGAATACATCTATTTGTGGGATTAAGTTAAATGCAATATTTTTTTTGAATACTTGATTTTCAAATGGTTGATCATTCAAAACAGCTTTTGTATTATCAATTAATTCATCTATGGCACTTTTACCTGCACCACTAACTGACTGATATGTGCTTACTACTAATTTTTTAATAGTTGCATAATCGTGCAGTGGTTTTAAAGCTAACATTAATTGTGATGTAGAGCAGTTAGGGTTAGATATGAGACCTTTATGCCATTTCAGGTCATCATCATTTACGCCGGCTATAACGAGTGGAACATCTTTTTCCATTCTAAATGCGCTGGTATTGTCAACTACAACAGCGCCTCTTTTTATTGCTTCCTGAGCCAATGCTCTACTAGTAGAAGCTCCTGCTGATGAAAGTACGATATTTACGCCTTCAAAAGCTTCAGGAGTTGCTTCTTCTATTTTATAAATTTTATCTTGAAATTTAATGTCTTTTCCTGCACTCTTAGCGCTTGCCAGGAATTTTATGTTATTAAAAGGGAAATTATGCTCAGCGAGTATACTTAAAATCTCACCGCCAACTACTCCAGTTGCGCCTAAAACAGCAATGTTGGGTTTTTTCATCTTCTACTTTCCTCGCTACAAAATATTCTCTAGTCCATAGACAAAATTATTATGCTGCATTACATATCTGATTGCTAATGCGACACCAGGCATAAAGCTTACTCTGTCAAATGAATCATGACGTATAGTTAGGGCTTGTCCCGGTGCTCCAAAGATAACTTCCTGATGAGCTACAAAGCCTGGTAATCTGACACTGTGAATATGAATGTTAGATTCTGTGACTCCGCCTCTTGAGCCCTTAAAGTATTCTGTTTCAGGGATATTATCTGCTCCAAATTGTGATTGTTGTTTTGTCATCAGTTGGGCAGTTTTAATAGCAGTTCCTGAAGGGGCATCTTTTTTCCTATTATGATGAAGTTCTATAATTTCTGCGTGATCGAAGTATTTTGATGCATTTGCTGCAAACATCATCATTAATACTGCGCCAATTGCAAAATTTGGGGCAACTAATGCTGATATATTTTTCTCTTTTGATAATTTTTCTATTTCTTTAAGTTGTTCATCAGATAAACCAGTAGTGCCTATTACAGGTCTAACATTGCAATTAAGGGCAATTTTAGCATTTTCAAAAATACATTCAGGACTTGTAAAATCAACAATTGCATCAACCTGATTTTTAGTAAGTGCATCTTTAAGTGATTCAGTAATAATGACACCTTGTGACTTATTTCCTATAATATCACCAATATCTTTGCCAACATTAGCTATATCTATAGCTGCAACTAATTGCATGTCTTCTTCCTTATTGACGGTTCTGACCACTTCCTGGCCCATTTTACCGCATGCACCGCATACTGCTACTTTAATTTTCTTAGTTTCTGCTGCCATATTTGATATATCCTTAAATAAATTCATATTATACAAACTTTATTTTTAGTGATTATCTCATATAAATGCTTTTTTTCCATTATATTTTTTGACATTTTAATAGAATATTAAGTTATCCTTCATCTGGTTAATATCGTTTCTACCTAAAATTAGTAGGTTATAAGTTAATATCGTTTCTACCTAAAATTAGTAGGTTATAA
>Ga0154603_1186_pt1 | contig 9552 bp, 8 predicted proteins | sample RifGroF2_FD_116032 | JGI IMG/M metagenome (GOLD analysis project Ga0154603, IMG submission 116032) | Candidatus Melainabacteria bacterium GWF2_32_7 | reverse complement strand
TTTCTTCCAGTAAATTTATTAGATAATCTAATTCAATTGTTTGTGATTCTCCGAGATTTATTACTTCAAAATTAGTTTTGTCATATTCAATTGAGGCTAAAATTCCCTGCAAGATATCGTCAACGTATGTATAATCTCTTTTGGTGCTGCCATCACCAAAAACAGGAATAGGTTTTTCTTCTTGAATTAATCTCGAGAACTTATGTATAGCCAGATCAGGTCTTTGACGTGGCCCATATACTGTAAAGAATCTTAAGCATACAGTATTCATATTGTAGAGATGGCTATATGTATAGCAAATTTGCTCTCCTGCAGCTTTAGTTGCTGCGTATGGAGAGATGGGTTTATTTATATTCATTTCTTCGTGAAACGGGCCATCTTTTCTTGAGCCATAAACAGAGCTTGATGAACCGAATACGAATTTTTTAACGCCAAATTCTTTTGCAAGTTCAAGAAGATTTACAGTGCCGGTAATATTTGTTTGAGTGTAAAGTCTTGGTTCTAATAGTGATGGTCTGACTCCAGCTCTTGCTGCAAGGTGTATTATATGGGTTATATTATTTAATTCAAAAACTTTTTTAAGTTGATTGTGGTCTACTATATTCACTTCATATAATTTGTAATTTGGATGATTTAAATGGTTTTTTATATTGTTTCTTTTTATTGATGGAGAATAAAAATCATTGAAATCATCTACACAAACAATATTTGCATTATCGATTAACCTGTCAATCAAATGACTGGCTATAAATCCTGCTCCGCCTGTAATTAAGTAAGTCCTCTTCAATTTTTCATCCCCTTTAATATATTATAGTGAGGATTATTAAGGTACCATAACCATGAGGGCTTTGGGTATTACACTAATGTCTAGATTTGAATTATAATAAGGCTCACCATCTATATGAGTATTTTTATAATTAGTCTCAATTTTAATATTTTGAGCTTGACCATAGATTACATTTGGGTTTAATTGATGTTTTCCTGTCAGAATCTGTAAAAATACAATTAAGAAATCCCAAAAGTTTCTTGCTAGAAGAATAAATACATCTAATTTTCCGTCATTAATTGAGCCGGTAGGTGCTATTGTAAACAGATTTCTGAACATATTTCCAGCATTTGAAACTATAATAGAATTTGCATTAACTTCTATAGTTTTATCGTCAATCGTAATTTTATAAGATTTGTTTGACAGGTGTAAGCAATTTATCATTCCTTGAATAAAGTATGCAAGATATCCTAATTTTTTCTTCCAGAATCTTGTGGTTTTATTAACTACTTCTGCATCGTAGCCTATACCTACTCTAAGTGCAAAGTATTCATTACCAGCTTTGCCGATATCTACATTCGAGGTGCTTCCATTTATTAAAATATCAATTGCTTTAGAAATATTAAACGGAATACAAAGACTTGCTGCAAATAAATTAGCGGTTCCACAGGGGATTATGCCAAGTCTAACATTTGTATTAGCAAGATAAGGAATAACTTTTAATACAGTGCCATCTCCACCAACGGCAACGACGGCATTATATATGCTTAAATTTGTTTCTTTAGCAAGATTATCTGTGCTTATAATCTTATAATTGCAATTTTTCTGAGATAAATATTTGGTTATAATTTCTTTTTTGTGATCAGACTTACCTTTTCCTGCTTCACTGTTAAATATAAGCAGGAAATTCTTCTTTGAGGTAAGGTTATTATCCACGCTGCTCATTTTCTCTTTTTCCCAGATGTTTAATTATCTTTATTGTGCCAGTAAAATTAAAAGTGTCAAGTATACAACTGTTGATATTCTAGCTTATTTAAAAAAAAGCCTGGAATGAAATTTACTAAAAAAGTTATTATTATTTACATAACTTAAAGGCCACCTTTATATAAAGGTGGCCTTTAAGTTATGTAGGAGCCTTGAAATGAAGATAACAAAGTCATTTAGTGTTATTGCCACTTAGGGATTATATAAGTATTCGCTCGAGCAGCCCCAGCCAGAATCAATACCATTACTTGATGGAATGCATCCATTCCATGTCTCAGGAAATGCAACAATATGGCCTGGATTTTCTGTAATATGTATGCGAAATATATCTTTTCCAATAGTATTAGGCTTTTTAAAGCCATTTACATCTATTGTCACAGTTCCACATGAGTTTTCTGAGTCTCCTTGACTTCCTGAACAATCTGAGGTGGTCCACCCAAAAAGTGCCAATCTACCATCAGTTAAAATAAGGCCAACGAACGATCCGCCAGGTCGTGAAGCTCCTCCCAAAGCATACCAAAAGTCTGGATGCCAACAACCTGCAACACCACTTGCGCAGTATTTAGTATTTGACAAATAATTTCCGTATTTAGTTGCCATTCCTGTAGAACCAGCAAAAACATTCTTTAAAGTTCCGCCATAATCTGATTTCATGATCATAGTAGCCTCGGCGATATCACCATAACTTTTTCTCCAGGCTGTTTTTAATTGTATATCTTGAACATTCTGAATTAAAGGAGGAATGGTAAGAGCTCCAATAACTCCAACAATCGTTAGAGTCAGTAATACCTCTGCTAATGTAAATCCTTTTTTATTTGACAATTAAGATTAATCCTATTAATACAAATAATATAGATAAAATTGTTGTGAATAAATTAATTTATTTTATAATAATAAAACAAATTAGCCCTAGAATCAAGCAATATAAATATATTGGTGTGTTTTAGACTCACATTATATGAAAATAAAGTATATTTATGTGGTCGAAGACTTAGTACCACTAATTTATGCGTGGATGAATTAAAGAGTCTGATGTTGCTTTTGGTAACATCAGACTCTTTGACGATTTCAGGTGCTAAATAAAAAAGAATCACGGCTTTAGCCGTGGTTCTTTTTTGTAATTAGTGAACAATTATTCTTAATTTACTATCTGGGTTAATAGTTATAGGTTCTTTGCTTTTACTTTGTGTAATTAGTGATTTTATGACTTCCTGAGCTTTTTCCAGTTGTGGATCTTTGTTATTTTTGAAGTCTTCTTCGGTATTTTTGACTTCTATATCAGGTAAAATACCTACTTTATTAATATCAGTTCCATTTGGTGTTAGATATTTTTGAGTAGTAATGTTAATTCCTGATCCTCCAGGAAGTTTGTTTATTTCTTGAACTAAGCCTTTTCCAAAAGACTTACTACCTACAAGGACAGCTCTACCATTGTCTTTTAATGCACCACTTAGAATTTCGCTTGCGCTTGCACTGCCTTCATCTATTATTACTACAAGAGGTTTTTGTGTTATTGCGTTTTTTGTTGAAAGCTGTGTCTCCTTGTAACCGTCTCTATCAACAGTGCTTACTATGACACCATTTTCAAGGAACATATTTGATATAGATATGGCATTAGTTAATAAACCGCCAGGATTGGATCTAATATCAACTATATATCCATCTTTATCTGATAATTTTTTTAATGCATCAAACATTTCATTGCTTGCACTGCTGCTAAGGAAGGAGCTTAAACGGATATAACCAATATTTTTATCTATTTTAACTGTTTTTGGATCTTTTATGGAGACAGATTTTACGTTAATTTTATCTCTGATTACGGCATAGCGTTTTTCTGTACCATCTCTTTTGATTAATAATTCAACGGGTGTACCTTTTTCTCCTCTAATTAAATCTGCTGCTTCTTTTACGGAAATGCCTTTTGTACTTTTGCTGTTAATTTCCAGAATTTCGTCATTTGCCATAAGACCGGCTTTATAAGCTGGGGTATCTTCCATAGGAGCAATTACGAGAAGCTTATCATCTCTGATTCCTATTTGGATTCCAATACCAAATAAAGTACCGCTTATTGATCTTCCTTCTTCAGCAAATTCTTCAGGATCGAGAAATTTAGTATATGGATCATTGAGACTGGCCAGCATTGTTTCAATAGCTACATATGCATCATCTTCGTTATTAATTGCCTGGTCATACTTATGTCTCCAACGCTGCCAATCTTGTCCATTTTTGTTGACATCAACATATTTTGTTTTTACTAACTTCCATACTTCGTCATAAAGTGTTTTAGGATCATACGCAAGTACTCCTCTAGTAATAAAACCAAAATATGCGAATACTAATAAAGGAATAATTGCCCATAAAAGTCTTTTGCTGCGTTTAATCAATTTCTCTTACCTCGCTCTGGTTTATTAAATGCTTAATTAATTCTATTTGTATATTAGCATACATAAAAATCAAATTTTTATAGTGAATTAGCCTGAATGAACAAATTGTTGTTAAAAATATTATACTCAATCTGCTTTAAATTTTTTACAAGTCTAATAATCATTATTAAGCGTTTAAGCAATTATTTCTAATAAAAATTCTGATAACATTTTATTTAAATTTTGCTAATAGCTGTTAATGCTGAATTGGGGGATATTTATGAAAATATTAGTTATTTATTATAGTATGTACGGAAATACATTCGAGCTTGCTAAGCATGTTGTTAAGGGCGCTAAATCTGTTGAAGGGGCTGAAGTTGGCATAAAACAGGTTCCTGATCTTTTACCTAGAGAGGTTATAGAAGCAAATCCAAGAATTCAACAAGCAAAAGAAATGCAAAAAGATATTCCTGTTGCAAAAGTTCAGGAACTTGCTGACTATGATGCCATTATATGGGGAACACCGACAAGATACGGAAACATGACTGCTCAAATGAAGAATTTTATAGATCAAACAGGTTCATTATGGAATCAGGGTAAGCTTGAAAATAAAGTTACAGGAGTATTTACTTCGACTTCCAGTATTCATGGAGGACAGGAAACAACTATTTTAACCTCGATGGTACCATTATTTCATTTAGGAATGATTATAGTCGGCGTTCCATACTCAGTACCGGAATTACTTAGTACTGACAGGGGTGGAACTCCTTATGGGCCAAGTCATGTTGCAGGTGAAAAATCTGACCAACCCGTTACTAATGATGAAGCAAAAATTGCTTTTGTTTTTGGAAAAAGAATAGCTGAAATTACAAAGAGAATCTTAACCTAGTACTCTGTTCCAAAATTATGAAGGCAGGTAGTTAATGAAGCAACCTTGCAAATGCGAAGCTAATTTGCACAGTTGCGGAATTAATTACCTGCCTTCAACAACTAACATTATTTTTGAGGACAAAGTATTGCTAGCTAAAATATGGTTTAACTATCTGTATTACAGCTTTATAAATATCCTCAATAGGTTGATTTGCGTTGATAACTTTAATTCTATTAGGATGTTGTTTTGCTAATTCCAGATAGCCTTCTCTAACTTTCTTGTGGAAGTTTATTGATTCTGATTCAAGACGATCCTTATCGTCTCCTACTCTTTTGAGAGAAACATCAGGATCTATATCAAATATTAGAGTTAAATCAGGCCATAGTTTATTCGTTGCAAGATTATTTAAGTTAATTAATTCATCAATATTTAGCCCTCTTGCATATCCTTGATATGCAAGAGTGGAATCTATATAACGATCACATAATACAACTGTGCCTGAATTTAGTGCAGGAATGATTTTTTCATCAACATGTTGGGCTCTATCGGCTAAGTATAAGAATAACTCACATAACGGATAAATTTTGCCTTCATAATTCAGGAGAATATTACGTAATTTAGAACCCAGATCAGTTCCACCCGGATCCCTGGTGATTATATAATTTATATTTTTTTCTTTTAAAAATTCTGCTATTTTATTGAGCTGTGTTGATTTTCCTGAACCGTCTATACCTTCAAAAGTGATAAAAAGGCTTTTTTTATCCACGTATTCTTCTCCTTTTACATGTTGTTGCACAGATAATACCATGGTCATTTTCTTGTGTGAATAATTTCCTCAGTGAATTAAGAATTATATATAAGTATAAAGGCAGGGATTTGGTCCCTGCCTTTAATGTACTTTATCTGATGATTAACCTGCTTTTCTGCCTTTTTTGCTTGAGACTACTTTTAGGTGTCTATTAGGTTCTTCACCTATACTTTCACTTGCTAAATTATGCTGTTCTACGAACTCGTGTTGAAGTTTTCTTATTTGCTGTGCTCTTGGTTGGAGTTCTATTGTATCATTAGCTCCGTTTAAGACCTGATATACAGCATTTTTAACTTCTTGTAATGCTATTTCAGTTTCATCAAAGTAAGCTTCATAAAGCTCATCACCTGGTTGTTCCTGAATGTTCAGAGCTTCTTTAATGACTTTCTGAATTTGTGGCATTGTATTAGATTTTACAAAATACACCGGGAGTTCGTAATTTTTGGCAACGTTCAGTATTTTTGCGCCGCCTTTTGCGTAACTCTTGTGAGAAATTACAATATCTGCTTCATCTATATTTCTTGTAACTTCAGCTTGTAAGTTGAGTCTTTCGAGAACTTTATCGACTACAGATCTGCTAACAGCATATATGTAGATTTTCTTGTAATTATCAACTTCTTTTAAGTATTTATCAATATTAAAGTCGAATCTGACTTTGTCGAAAGTTGGTTCTGCTACTTCAACCGGTTCAACAATTTCTTTGACAGTTTTAGTTTTAGGTGCTGAATTGGTTTTTCTGATTTCAGGTTTAATTGGCCAGCCCCTTAGGATATAGTCTACTGCTGCAGTAACGTCAGAATATACAGCGAGTGTATCTCTATCCATAATCTCTACTACCACATCAAATGTTGGTTGCTTTTCTCTTTCAAGAACTGTTTTTTGAGTAGCTCTTCTTCTTGCTTCGTCATCTCCCAGTGTTACGGTGCTAACACCACCGACCAGATCAGATAAAGTTGGGTTTTTAATTAAGTTTTCTAATGTATTACCGTGAGCAGTAGCGATGAGCATTACGCCTCTTTCAGCAATCGTCCTTGCTGCTTGAGCTTCTGCTTCTGTTCCTATTTCATCAACTACAATAACCTCAGGCGTATGATTTTCTACAGCTTCTATCATCACGTCTTTTTGTCTTTCAGGAGAAGGAACCTGCATTCTTCTTGATTTACCAATTGCACAGTGAGGAATATCTCCATCTCCAGCAATTTCGTTAGAAGTATCCACAACAACAACTCTTTTACCGAGATTATCAGATAATAATCTTGCTATTTCTCTTAATTTTGTGGTTTTACCAACTCCTGGTTTTCCCAGGAATAGTATACTCTTACCTGTTAGTACTAAATCCTCTATACAATAAATTGTCCCGGTTACAACTCTTCCGAACCTGCAGGTTAAGCCAATTACTTTGCCTTTCCTGTTTTTAATGGCGCTAATTCGGTGGAGTGTGCCGGGAATCCCAGATCTATTATCAGATGTAAACTCGTCAATTCTACCTGTAAGGTGATCAATATCTTCTTGCCTTACTTCTTCCTCACCTAAGTGCTCAATTCTCCCATCTAAATGCCTGGTTTCAGGTAATCTTCCCAAGTCTAGAATGACTTCAACAATGTCTTCAAAACTCTTGTTCTCTCTCAATTTCCATGCGATTTTTGGCGGTAATACTTCAATTAGTTTTTCTAAGTCACTGTAAAATTGAGTATTGTCCATAATTCCCTTTCTGTTCAAAAGAACTTTCTCTCTCTACAAAATACGGGATTAATGACTTTGAGATCTCCTTTTCTGCAAACTGTAACTTAATTTTTACCTCAATTATATTATACAGCATTTTTTACGTAGTTTCTAGAGATTTATTACTAAATCTGTAGCAATATTTACATATATATTTGAATTACAGAAAAGGTAAAAATCATTAAGTCCCTCTATATTAAGGAAGAATTGTTTTTTACTTAAATGTTCCTTCTTTGATTTTAGATTTTTTCTATTTTAAATTAAGTCTATTAAAGTGTAATAAGTTGAATATGTGTTGGATTTTAACTGATTATTATATGTTTATCTTGATATATTCCTCCCTATTATCCTGTATGACTTTTACTGACTTATTCATAAGTCAGTAAACATATTTAATCTTAAAAAGCAGCTTGATAAGTCAGTTGCCAAATTCATATCTCACTATAACTACTATCAGAGTTAAATCTTACATTTTTTCTCTTATAAAGTAATGCACCATGAGGATATGCGTTACTTATACATTAGTATAAAAAATATCTAGTCAAAATAAATTATCATTTAGGCTAATTTATAAGATTGTTGTAACAAAACTGTAAAATTCTGATTAATAATTTATTAATATTATGTAATATCAATATTTAAATCTCTGCTGCAAACCGTACATTGCCCTGAGGGAGTTGTGTTAACTTGTACTTTAGCTGTTCTTTCTATAGCCGTAGTTCCACATCTTGGACATTTAGTTATGGATTTTTCTCCTACGTTGCCTTTATATATAAAATCAAGACCTTCTTCCTTGCCTATCTCTACTGCCCTATTGATTTTTTCGATTGGAGTAGGTGGTAAATGTTCTAGTTTATTGTATGGAAAGAACCTTGTTACATGCCATGGAGTGTCTTCCCCAAGATTATTTGCTATCCAGTGAGCGATTTTTCTTAGATTTTCTTCACTGTCATTTTGTGTCGGGATAATGTTTGTAACCACTTCTATATGCAGTCCAAGATTTTTGGCATGTTCAGTTGTTTCATAAATGCCCCACCAGTTTTTAATGCCGCAAACATGAGTGTAAAACTCATCGCTAAAGCTTTTTAAATCAACCCTAAAAGCGTCTAAATACGGAGCGATTGTGTCCAAAGCTTCAGGTGTAATATAACCATTCGTGACATATGCTGTATAATAACCTTTTTCTTTTGCTAATTTTCCTGATTCTATCGTGTATTCAAGCCATGTTGAAGGTTCATTGTAAGTCCAGGAAAGACCCTGGCAATCATTTTTTCCAATTAATTCAACAAGCTCTTGAGGTGATACACAATATCCACCAATTCCCATTCCCTGTCTCAGGAGAATTTCCTCTTCTTTTTTTGAAGGTTGCGATATTTGCCAGTTTTGGCAATGTAAACAGGTGAAATTGCATCCCCATCCTCCTACTGAAAATACTTTTGTACCAGGATGAAAATGGTAAAGAGGTTTCTTTTCAATAGGATCTGCGGCTAATGAGGATATAAGTCCGAATGTATTCAGTTCCATTCCTCCATCAACGTTAAGTCTGGAAGTGCATCTTGAGGTAGATCCAGGAGAAATTAAACATCTATTATGACATATGCTGCATTTCACATAGCTATTATCTTGCTTTTCCCACATTAAAGGTTCTACGTTAAATTTTCTCGATTCCATAATCAACCCCACAAAGTTTTATTTAAATACTTCTATTTATTAAGATTACCCTACATGTATCTAGTATATAGATCGACAAATAATGTGCTGTAATTCCCCGAACCGTCATCCTGAGTGACATAGTCACTTTTCTAAGTTATCAATCCTTCCAATAATATACACTGTCATTCTGAGAATCGACGTGAGAATCTTGCTAACTACGAATACTGGCTTTTAAATGTAAAATGGATAGATTGCCACGGTGCCAGAGGCACAAACATATTATCAATGATTTTGTATATTAAAGAAAGATTGTTGACAATGTCACTGTGGCTTAGAACCTATCCAGGAAATAAAAAATGTACAACATTAATCAATTTTGTCATTG
>Ga0154603_1096_pt1 | contig 9640 bp, 9 predicted proteins | sample RifGroF2_FD_116032 | JGI IMG/M metagenome (GOLD analysis project Ga0154603, IMG submission 116032) | Candidatus Melainabacteria bacterium GWF2_32_7 | reverse complement strand
CTGTTGGATCAAAGTTGTCAGCAGATCAATTCTTAAGGGCAGAAACATTAGGAATTCTTTTATTAGGATTAATAGCATTTAGTCTCGGCACAGCAGCTGGCGTATTACTTGGAAAAGTAATGAACTGGTTCTCAAAAGATAAAATTAATCCATTAATTGGGGCTGCTGGTGTATCTGCTGTTCCTATGGCAGCAAGAGTAGCAAACAAAGTGGGGCTTGAAACAAATCCTCATAACTTTTTATTGATGCACGCAATGGGGCCGAATGTTTCAGGAGTTATCGGTTCCGCCGTTGCAGCAGGTGTATTATTAGCTATAATTGGTTAATACTTAAGTTTAGTATATAGTTTACTTAACAAAGGAGAAGGTCATGGGTTCAAAAGAGCATTTTACGAATTCTGAAGAATTCAAAAAACTTACTTCTGCCCCGAGAACGACAATTCAAGCAGCATTTTTTGGAAACAATGTAGAAAATGTCTACACTGTATCAGAAGCTTACAAACTCGCAAAAGATAGCTCTGGGACAATCGAATTAACTGGCATGCCGGTTTACGAACCTGAAAAGCAAGGGTTACCAAAAGAAGCCAATATGCTTTTATTCAATGACGGAACTGTTGTTGGCAGATGTGCAGCTGCCCGTAAGATTGTTGGAGAACCAGGCTGCGATATGCCTGAGTTATTACCAATAATCAGGGAAGCTGTTTATGGCACAAGATACAAATTAATGTATCATTCTCAAGCTGTTGTTGGTTTAGAAGGAGACTTTATGATTAAAGCTCACCTGCTAATTCCAGAAGGCTTTGAGAACGTAATTTACAGCTGGCTATTAAACTTCCAGTATATCAACGAAATGTACAGCGAAATGTACAAAAATTCAAGAGAAATACCTGAAGGTGACATCTACATCTTCTCAGATCCTGACTGGACACACCCGGACTATCCTTACGGTTTAACATTCTTTGATCCAAAACATAATTGTGCAGCAATACTTGGTATGAGATACTTTGGAGAACACAAAAAAGGAACTCTAACTCTTGCCTGGGGAGCTGCAGCAAGAAATGGATACGCTTCTTGTCACGGTGGATTAAAGAGATACAATCTTGCAAATGATAAAAAATACTCTGTTGCGGTATTCGGATTATCAGGATCAGGTAAATCAACAATTACACACGCTAAACATGATGATAAATATGATGTAACAGTACTTCATGATGATGCATTCATTATTAACGTTAAAGATAAATACTCAATTGCTCTTGAACCTGCATATTTCGATAAAACCCAGGATTACCCAATGGGTTGTGATGATAATAAATTTATTCTTACCCTTCAAAACAATGGCGCCATTATGTATGAAGATGGCAAACTTTACGCAGTGACAGAAGATGTCAGAAACGGCAATGGCCGTGCTGTAAAATCAAAGCTCTGGTCACCAAACAGAGTAGATAGAGTAAATGAACCTATTAATGCTATTTTCTGGTTAATGCAAGATCCTACAATCCCACCTGTATTAAAGCTTAAAGGTGCTTCATTAGGATCAGCAATGGGTGCAACATTAGCTACAAAGAGAACTTCAGCTGAAAGATTAGCTGAGGGTGTTGATCCTAATGCTCTTGTTGTTGAACCATATGCTAACCCATTCAGAACATATCCTCTTGAAATGGACTACAGCAGATTTAAAACATTAATCGAAGATGGTGTAGATTGCTATATCCTCAATACTGGTAGCTTTATGGGCAAAAAAGTTCAGCCCAAACATACTTTAGGTGTTATAGAAGCTATTGTTGAAGGTACAGCAAAATTTGAAAGATGGGAAAGCTTCTCTGATATAGAAATTCTTAAATTAGAAGACTTTAATGCGGATTTCAGTAATGAAGACTACAAAAATCAATTCATTGCAAGAATGCATGACAGAATCAAATTTATAGCATCAAGAGAAACTGAGAAAAACGGCCTTGATAAACTATCTCCAGATGCTTTAGAATCACTGGAAAAAGTGGTAGAAGAAGCTGGTAAATTAAGCGCTAAAGTATAAACCATAAGTCCATAATAATAAAGCCTTCTAGCTATAGAAGGCTTTATTGCTTTAAGAATTTATTATTAAATTTGACAGCCAGTCAGGCAGTGGAGCTAAAGGCACATCATTAGGACTAGCTCCTTCTTTCCATTTATAAATATTTCCACTAATATGAAGACTTCGTGGTGCTATAATCCAGTCATAATCACTTTTAAAGTCAAGTCCTGGCCTAAAAGCATTTCTGGTCATAATTCCTGATTTAGGATATTTAAAGTAATAATGCATTCCATTTCCACCGCTTATTGCAGTTACTGTTTTGGGGAATTCTCCATATTGCGCTGTAAGTACGCTCAATAACTCATCCCCATCATCTCTTGGATCAACATCTAAAACAACGATTCCTGATGCCATGCCTGTTGCTATTCCTATATTAGAGCCCATCCACAGTTCAGACATTTCTTTTATAATTTTAATATTATCTGTTGCATCACTAATCCCATTCTGAGTTTTAGGATGTTTACCAACACTTTTACAGTCTTGTTTTCCACAGGTACATTTGCTATTCATTACTGAATAAACAGGGAAAACTGAGTAGCCGTACGCTATATACTGATATATCTGATCTAACACTTATTTACTCCACTTACAATAGATTTTCTAAACATTTTGGCTGAGATTCTATTAAATCTAAATTTTCTTACTTTCTCATAATAAATTAATCCGATTATTAACCAATCTTTTAGGATGTAATTAATATTTCAGCGCTATCATTGTGATAAGGAAGAAATATGAGAATCTCGTTATTGAAGAAATTATTAAATTATTGTGTAAGTTTTTAGCAATAATTATACAAATATTGTTTTTATATAAATAGAGGAAGAAATTCCTTTTAGATAAAAATGCGATTTGGGAAGGGAAATGGTCAGGAATATTAATTACCCTCAATATTTCTACCAATCAGGCAGGACAAATCAAGATTTGCCTGCTTATAATGAGTTTCGCTTAAAATATGATAAGCATAATGCCACGCTAGATCCTAAATTAGCCAGAGATATTGAGGATATTAAAGATATTCTTGATATTTTTGCTCTACAAAAAAAAGCTGATAGTGAAAATAAGTCAAAGGCATTATTGAGCCCTGTACCATTTGTTAGAAAACTTGACGGTGCACAGGAATCTTTTAAAGAAGGTGACATTCTAAAAAGCTTAGGTAAATTTGGACTTTTGGCGGCATGCTTACCTGAAGATACGAGAGATGTCAAGAATGCTGTTAACCAGATTCTTGGGAAAGGAGATAAAAGCGTTCCTTATAGTTATCAACCCAGGTTTTCTTTCTTCAGGGGGACTTTGTTTGAACCTGGACTGAAAAAGCTCAACAATTCACAAAATAGTGTTCTGCAATCTATAGGTAAAAAAATATATAAAGCAGACAAAACTCTTTATGACACCCAATTAGGCCAAAAATTCTTAAGAAAATTGGGCTGGCAAGATTATATTGCAAAAAATAGTTCAAGAATAGACTATAAAGGTTTTCCAGTTCAAACAATAAATATAAAAGGATCTTCAATTCCAAAAATACTTGGTAAATCTATGCTCAGAATTCCAACTTTAAGCATAATAACACTTTCAATATTGGAAATACCCTCTATAATAAAAGCTTTTACCAAAAAGGATCATATAAAAGACAACCTGATAAATGGCACAAAACAAACAGTCAAATCGGGAATTAATGTTTCATCATTATTATCCGGTGGAGCTGTCTTAGGTGCTATAGGTCAAAGCCTGCTAGGTCCTGTTGGTTCTTTAATAGGCTTAGGGTTAGGATCTTATTACGGTTCTCAGACTGGAAAGTTTATAAACGATAAAATAGACAAAATCTAATCTTTATATCCTAATTTCTCAAGAATTTCCTGATTAATTTTCAGTTCTTCAAGTGTTTTTACAACTATTTCCTTTGGAATATTCCATGTCTTTAAAACTTCTCCATAATGAGGAATTAAACCTGTTCCAGGAGCAAGCTGAGTAGCCATTAAAATAGCTTTTACATTTTCAGGAGTTCCTTTAATGTTTTCATCCATTACATATGCACGTAATGCGTTAATATCACCCCATAAGCTATTTTCTACTTCTTTTAAGAATTGCTTATCAGCACCACTTTTAAGAAGTTCTTTCATCTCTTTGCTATCACCGAATAAATCGCCAAAAAAACCCTTAAAATTAACCTTAACCTGATTTAAACAAACTGTGTCCTGATTCAATTGCTGCAACTTAGGCTTGTCTTGGTGAAAACTTTTCTGAGATTTATTAACATAATTATTGCCCATAAAACTGTTCATACTAACTTTCATTTTATTTATTCCTTATATCCTAATTTCTCAAGAATTTCCTGATTAATTTTCAGTTCTTCAAGTGTTTTTACTACTATTTCTTTTGGAACATTCCATTTATCCTTTAAAATTTCTCCATAATCAAGAATTAGGTCTTTTCCAGAGGGCATAACCTGAGTAGCTATTAAAATAGCTTTTATATTTTCAGGAGTTCCTTTAATATTTTCATCCATTACATATGCAAATAATGCAGCAATATCACCCCATAAGCTTCTGTCTATTTCTTTAAGAAATTGCTTATCAGCACCACTTTTAAGGAGTTCCTTCATCTCTTTGCTGTCACCAAATAAATCACCAAAAAATCCTTTAAAATTAACTGTATCGTGATTCAATTGCTGCAACTTAGGCATGCCATTTTGACGCTTGTTTTGTGCTTTATTTATTATTCTACCAAACCTTAAAACATCATCATTAAATATCATTTTCAGAATCCTCATTAATATGTATTCGAATATATTAAATCTAAACAAATAATGAAATTGCTAGACTTATATAAAAAAATAAGAAGTCTAGCCAGTAGGGCTAGGACAATTTACCACTTAATATTAAAAAAGTTGTAATAATCACGAATTAAATAGTCAGATAGATATATTTCAAAACAGCAATTATGCTAAAAACCCTGAAATATACCCACTCAAGCATCGAACCTTTTTAACACAAAACTACTAAGGAGGTAACAAAAAATACTTACGCATAAAGTGATATTGTCATTGCGAGGAGGGCTGAAAGCCCGACGTGGCAATCCAAATTATAGCATTATTTAATGGATTGCTTCGCTTCGCTCGCAATGACAGATTTGCGTTTTAAAATACGCAATAATTTTTTGTTTGTTCCTTATGATTAAGATCCTATCCGAGAATTCAAAAAATAATGCTTAGAGATTGCTTCACAAGATAAATTTTAAAAAATATCCCTGCTGAAAGGTTCGCAATGACAGCAAAAACTTATTTGTCAGATAGGATCTAAGTAAAAACCGTTTTAATCTATTAAAATCAAAACGGTTAAGAACTAATCTGCTTTTTAGCAATATAATCCTGTTTAATACGTTTAATATCTCTATTTAAACGCCTGACAATTCTCCTGAAAAGATTTTTCCTGATTTTTTTAGCAGGAATTCCGACCACAGTTATACCATCAGGAACATCATTGACCACAACTGCTCCTGCTCCTACAATACAATTTCGCCCAAGATTTTTAGTGCGTAAAATAGTTGCCCCAGCCCCAATAAATGCCCCATCTTTTATAACCAGAGAACTCCCAACTGTACAACCTGGAGATATAGAAACATAATCTTCAAGTATTGTATCATGACTAACTATACAATATGGGCGGATTGTAACAAAATTACCTATATTTACCCTAGTGCCAATATTACAACCTTCTTCTATTAAAGATCCAAGACCAACTTCACTATGAATTATGTCTACTGCTGGATGGATAAGCGTTGGAATTTTACAACCATAAAACTCAAACAAGTTTATTCTTCTCTTAAATTCAGATAAAGAACCAAAATAATTACTAAAAAAATAAATATTTTTATCCTTTTCAACTAAATCAGCTACTACTTCCCTGCCCCCTAAAACAGGAATTTCCAAAATTAATTTCCCGTGTTTTTGCACGTTATCGTCAATAAATCCCAGTATCTCCCATTCTGGATTTACACGATTAATTGCATTAATAAGTTTAACTATATCAGGATAAACGGTTCCATAAATTACTAATTTCTTCAACCTAATCACTCCTATGCATAAATTATCATTTTTCTATCATTATTTATCACAATTTTCCTACAAGCATAATCCTATAATATAACTAGCCCAACATATTACTCGTTTATTACAGACAGAATAAAGAAAAATCAGCAAAAACAGACTTTTATTCAGAGTAAACTTAAATTACTATTGAATAATATTTCTGGAAGTATTAGATTATTATAGGAATCTGTTAATTTAAATAAGTGAAAATAATATGGAATTAAGTTTAAAAAAATCTGAAAATATACTGGTATGCAACCACCCTATCGCTCTTCATAACTTAACTGTTATGAGGGATAAAAACACTACTGCAGAACTTTTTAGAAATGCAACAAGAAGATTGGCTCAAATATTATTTTTAAATGCTACAGATAACCTGCCAATTATTAATAAAATCGTTGAAACCCCATTAGTAGAGACTCAAGCAGATATAATTGATCCTGATTCAGAAGTTATTGTTGCACCAATCCTACGAGCCGGATTGGTTTTTTCAGAAATTGCCAGCGAACTTTTACCAAATGCAAGGGTTCATCATATCGGACTATATAGGGATGAAAAAACTTTAAAACCTGTCTCTTATTATAATAATTTACCAGAAAGTTTTAATAATCCTGAAGATACTTTCATTTACCTGCTTGACCCAATGCTTGCAACAGGTGGTTCAGCAATTGCAGCAATTAAACTATTTACCGATCTGAATATCAAAGAAGAAAATATCAGGTTTATATGCCTGATAAGCGCACCTGAAGGAATAAGCAGGTTACATTCAAAATTTCCAAATGTAAAAATAATTACAGCCTGTATAGACAGTAACCTGAATGAATTTGGTTATATTCTCCCTGGACTTGGTGATGCAGGAGATAGAACTTTTAATACCACGTATTAATTAACTTACATTAATTACCAAAATTGCTTATATATTGGAATCTCCTCATATAATAGGACAAATAGCCAATGTGTGAGCAATATTTATATGCCATGAATTAATTTGAGTTCCAATATCAGGAATATTTTTTATGGATAATTACAAGATTTATGAATCAAGAGAAAAGGCAGGTAAGGTTTTAGCTGAAGAAATAAGCAAACTAAATCTTCAAAAACCTTATTTATTAGCTATTCCAAGGGGAGGAATTCAAGTAGCTGAGGCAATTGCAGATAAACTCAAAATTCCTATTGATCCGATAATAATAAAAAAACTTCCCGTTCCAGGTAATCCCGAAGCAGGATTTGGAGCAATAACAGCTGATGGAAAAAGGGTAATAGACGAAGAAACCGTATCTTATCTTGGTCTTTCAGAAGACCAAATAAATAGAATAGCGAACAAGGTAATACAAGAAATACATCATAGAATAGAGGTTTATGGGGGCATAAATCAGAAAAAAGTAGAATCATCAGATGTAATAATTGTTGATGACGGAGTTGCAACAGGTTATTCATTAATTGCAGCTATAAAGAGCATAAAAGACATGCGGCCAAATTCAGTTACAGCGGCAATACCGGTAAGTTCAGGAAGTGCTTACGAAAAATTCTCAAGGCTTACTGATCATGTGATCTGTCCATTAATTGAACGCACTTATTTCTTTGCCGTGGGCAATTATTACCGTGAATGGTACGACTTAACTGAGGAAGAGATAAAAAGCATTTTAAAAAAATATCGAGATAAATATCAATCATAAAAAAAGGGTTAGCTTAAGAGCTAACCCAGTTTACAGGGAGAGTGTTTTTTATTGGGATAGGTTATTCGTTGAAAAAACCACTTTAAATTTTTACTTATACTCTCTCAATATTTTTATCTCGTTATTTTATCTCATTAACGATAATGCTAATTGCGGAATTTGATTTGCCTGAGATAAGACTGTTGCAGAAGCTTGTTGAAGTATTTGGCTCTTAACCATACCAGCAGTTTCTTTTGCTATATCTAGGTCACGGATCCTGGATTCAGATGCCTGAACATTTTCATTCATTATGGCAAGGTTTTCTAATGTACTTTCTAATCTGCCTTGTAAAGCACCTACACTTGACCTTCTGCTAGTTATTGAAGTAATAGCCGTATCTAATACACCGATATAACTTCTAATTAAAGCTGAGGTCCAAGCACCACCGGCTATGGCTATGGTAACTCCAATTGTTGAGGCTTGTGAATCTGTTAAGACACTAGCAATACTTATCATATTAGTTGATGCTGTTGAATTTGCTCCGACTTGAAGTGTGGAACTTGCTGTTGTGCCATCCAACAAGAATATGTTATTAAACTTAGTACTTTTGGCGATTCTGGTAATATCATCAATACGAGCAGTTATCTCTGACAATATAGCTGTTCTTTCAGTAGAACCATTAGTATCGTTAGCAGCTTGAATACAGAGTTCCCTCATCCTCTGAAGGTTTTCGTTTATCACTGTGAGCCCACCTTCAGCAATCTGGAGCATACTAATACCATCCTGAACATTACTGGTTGCTCTTGCGTTACCACGAATCTGACCTCTTAATGATTCTGAAATTGATAATCCTGCTGCATCATCCGCTGCTCTGTTAATTCTGTAACCTGAAGACAATTTTTCAATGGACTTTGTTAAACTAACCGTGTTTTTGTTTAAATTTCTTTGGGCAATTAAAGATGCAATGTTGTTGTTAACTGTTAATGACATAATTCACTCTCCTTGTATTTACCATAAGTTCCCTCTAAATAATTTATGTTCTTTAATTAATGACTTTAATTTTGGATAAACTAGAATTAGTTTTTATTGAGGAATAAATCATATTAATAATTTATATGTTTAGCGCATAGTGTTATTAAAGTTTCTAAATTAACCTCTGAGTAATGATAGTGCTAATTGTGGAATTTGGTTAGCTTGAGAAAGTACGCTAGCAGAAGCTTGTTGAAGTATTTGATTTTTAACCATATTAGCTGTCTCTTTAGCGATATCAAGATCACGAATTCTGGATTCAGATGCCTGAATGTTCTCATTCATTACTGTAAGATTTTCTAATGTACTTTCTAATCTGTTTTGTAAAGCACCTATATTTGATCTCTTTGTTGATATTGAGGTAATTGCTGAGTCTATGACTCCTAAATAACTTCTAATTAAAGTTGAAGTCCAAGTACCACCGGTTATGGATATAGTAACTCCTATGGTTGATGATTGAGTGTCTGTTAAAACACTAGCTACATCTATAGTATTGGTTGACACAGTTGAATTAGCTCCAACTTGTAACTTGGTACTTGAAGCAGTACCGTCAAGTACGTTAATATTATTAAATTTTGCACTCTTAGCAATTCTGGTAATATCATCAATACGTGCATTTAATTCTGCAAGAATTGAGGTTCTTTCAACTGAACCGTTAGTATCGTTAGCAGCTTGAATGCATAGTTCTCTTATTCTTTGAAGGTTCTCATTTATTACGGTAAGTCCACTTTCAGCAATCTGGAGCAGGTTAATACCATCTTGTACGTTACCGATTGCTTGTTTGTTACCTCTAATTTGA
>Ga0154603_1185_pt5 | contig 9780 bp, 9 predicted proteins | sample RifGroF2_FD_116032 | JGI IMG/M metagenome (GOLD analysis project Ga0154603, IMG submission 116032) | Candidatus Melainabacteria bacterium GWF2_32_7 | reverse complement strand
TCTGCCTTTCCGTAACAATCGTAGGTGTTATTGGTATTTTGTACAGTCTTAAGTTATCAACCCTTCTAATAATACCCATTTTCATTGTGAGGTGGCTTAGCCACTATCACATTGTCAACAATCTTTTTTAATATACAAGAATCATTGATGATGGGTTTGTGCCTCTGGCACCGTGACAATCTCAAATCACTAGCTTATTGATAGCAGTTTGAATCTGACTTTATGAGATATACCAGGTTATGTAAAATAGTTGATATTATGTGGTTATTTTTGTCTGATACTAATCTAAAATTTAAGGCAGCCATGTAAATCTGACACTTACAGTTATTTCTAGATTTTAGTTTAATTTTCATTTGCCGACTTGGCTAATTGGTTTATGAGACAAAGTATTCATGTAAATTAAGTTTGCATTTACTTTATGCTCAAAAGTTCAATTAGATGTTTCTTGATTAAGCAGAAAAACTCTAATATAATACATAAATGTAAATTAACAATAATAAGGTTTTGCCTTGATATGAAAAGCCTATTTTTTATAATTGTAGCTTTATGTGTATGTTTTATTAATCCTCCAAAGGCTATTTCAGGAGATTTTTTACCAAGATATAGTGATTCAGTTAGCTATTATGGAATTGGTGTTTATTTTGCACCGAAAGAATTTGCTATTTACTCTGAACCTGATGAAGAAAGTCCCATCATAGAGAAAATTAATTGGAATAATTTCGGGGTTAATAGTTTAACTAAAGAATTAAGCTCAAGAAATGTTTTTATTTCATTTATTCCTAATAAAAATATAGGCATTATGAGTGCTGTTGATGATACGGAAAATTGGTGTCAAGTAGTTTATGATCAAAAAACAGGGGCAAAAGGCTGGGTAAAAATAACTGATTCTGCCAGATTTATGACTTGGATGGAGTTTATGAGTAAATATGGTAAGGCTAATGATGTGTATTTGTTTTTAGATTTACCGGAAGAGTACAGACAAATTTATACAGCACCACATGAAAAAGCTCAAATTTTGAATATGTATCCTTATTCCCCTGACAATGTAAAGCTAAAATTCATAAAAGGCAATTGGATGCTGGTTAAGGTTGTTGATTTTAGCAAGACAAATACACATATAGGCTGGATAAGATGGCGTAATGATGAAGGGAAAATATTTGCATTTCCAAATCTTAAGCAATAGCCTTTTATTTATCTTATTTCCAATCTTTATTGCTCCTGGATAAGCCCATATTATATAATTAGTTTTATAAACTAAAAAAGAGAAAAAATGTTCAGGGTATATAAACGAAAAATCTGCAAAGGCAGATGTTCTGGTTTTACACTTGCAGAAATACTTATTACTATAACAGTAATAGGAATTATTGCAGCTATGACTATTCCTGCTATTGTGAATAGTACAAGTAAAACACAATTAAATGCTGCTGCAAAAGCCGTTACAAATAAGCTTAATCAGGCTGAAAGACTCATTAGATATGAAAATGGCGGAACTATGAGTGGTGTATGTGCCAGTAGTACGTGTATTGTAAGCAAATTTACAGAAAAAATGCACGTAGTTAAGACTTGTAATAATTCACCAGCAGAAGGGTGTTATCATCAAAATTACTTGGATTTAGATGGAGATGAGGTTGTCTCAGATACTCAACCAGGTTTTATATTAAATGATGGAACATTGGTGACAATGTACTGGAATCCTGCTAGTGGTGGGCATAGTGGGATTATTTATGATGTAAATGGATTTAAAAAACCTAACACAGTTGGAAAAGATATATTCAGGTTAATGATTTATGCAGATAGACTTGAATATGGTTTTGGAACAGATTGCAGTACTACTGGATGGGGTTGTCTAAAAAATCTTTTATTGGGAGAAGATTACTATTAACTCAATTTTCAACTAGTTTAGTTATAAATAGATACTAGGGGGTAGATAAAGTACTTTGTATTTCAGTATTTTCATATTTATAAATGATCAAAACATGCTTTGAACTTAAGGTTTTAGCTTTAATAATGGGAATTTGATATCTATGATTTGTACTGATACTTTGCATTATAGGTAATTTAGCTTTAATTTCTTTGCTCTGTAAAAGTAAGATTTGTCCCGTGGTTTCTGACAATTCAGCTTCATAAATACCAGGAGGTATTAACTTATTTTCTGCATCATAAATTGGTGTTGATAACGCCAGATTAGGATTTTTCGATGCATGAGGCGGTAAGTCGTAATGTAAATCATCACATTCTTTTATACCGGAAGGGTACAGGGTTTTTCCGGTAGGATCAATAGGTTCAACAAAGCTTAAAAAAGTGAATATTATTAAACTTTCGAGCATTTTTCACTTGCAAGTCTTGAAAGTGCTTGTACCAGTGCAGCAGCTTTATTCTGAGTTTCTTGATATTCCAATTCAGGATCGGAATCTGCAACGATACCTGCTCCTGCCTGTATAAACACCTTGTTGTCTCTAACAAGCATAGTTCTTATTGTAATAGCTGTATTAACTTCGTTATTAAAGCCAAAGCAGCCTATGCATCCTGCATATGGACCTCTGGCTGATCTTTCAAGGTTATATATAATTTCCATTGCCCTGACTTTTGGAGCACCAGAAACAGTTCCAGCAGGGAAGCAAGCTTTTATCAAATCCACAGAACTTAAGTCTTCTCTGAGTTTTCCGGTAACATCACTCACAATATGCTGTACATGTGAGAATTTTTCTACTGCCATTAGTCGGTTAACTTTGACTGAACCATATTCACAAACTTTGCCCAGGTCATTTCTGCCTAGATCTACAAGCATAATATGTTCAGCTCTTTCTTTTGGGTCGTTTAATAGTTCTTCTTCAAGTAAGAGATCTTGTTCCTGAGTTTTACCACGTTTTCTGGTTCCTGCAATTGGTCTAATTTCAGCAATTCTATCGCTAGAACATTTGACCATTATTTCAGGTGAAGATCCAATAATCTTAAAATCATTGAAATCAAGATAATATAAATATGGAGATGGGTTAATGCTTCTTAAAGCACGGTATATGGTGAATGGCTCAACGTTGTTTCTTTCTACGCAAAAACGTTGTGATAATACTGCCTGGAAAATATCACCAGCTTTTATATGCTCTTTAGCTGCGTTTATCGCATTAATCCATTCTTCTTTAGATATATTTGATGAAATCTCTTGATGTGTATCTTCTAAAGCCAGGTTTAAAGGTGATAAATTATGTGAAACAGTAAGCTGAGAGAGTATTGATTCGATTTTTACTTGCGAACTTTCATAAATCTTGTCTATATCCGATTTGTTATCCGTAAGTGCGTTAACTATAACATATATTTTATGTTTCACGTGATCAAACGCTAATATGCTTCCTGCAATCATAAAATATGCTTCCGGGAAACTATGGCATTCTTCGATTTTATTGAATTCTTTATTAAGAGTAGGTTCTATATGCCTGATAGTGTCATAGCTAAAATAGCCTACTACTCCTGGTGAATAAGGGATATCATAGTTTACTGAAGAGTAACTTGAAAGAAATTTTTCAAGCAGATCATAAGGATTATCTGCTTTCATTAAAGTATCTTTGTTTAATGTATTAAAAATACTTGTCTCTTCAAGATCTGACTTTAAAATATATAATGGGTCAAAACCTATAAAAGAATATCTTCCGACACTTTCTCCACCTTCTACTGATTCTAGAAGAAAACTGTATTTTTTATCTTTGCAAACCTTATAATACGCAGAAACAGGAGTTTCCAGATCGGCAATAATCTCGCACCATATTGGAATAACATATTTATTAGTAGAATTTGATATTGTTTTTTGTAGTTCTTTTTTTGCTGGAAATATTTCAATCATTTAATAATTACCTAACTGATATCTGATAATTGTATTATTATAACTTATTTCTGTATTATTTTAGAATATAATAACTTGGATTATCAGATAGGGAGGCAGTGGCGGGTTTTTGAGAATTTTGGCAAAATTAATTAACAATTCAAGTTATAATATTGGAGGAAAGTGCAATATATTCTTGAATTTTAGGTAAAAATAAAACAGGATTTAATGTTAATACTTATATTCTTCCTGAAGGCAATACTTGAAATTCATTGGTTTTATAATTATAATTCTAAACATTTAAATAAAGTAGATTTGAGATTATGAGATTATCCGAGCATTCAATTGTAATAGTAGGAAGTGGAATAGCAGGATTATATGCAGCTATAAAACTTGCTGAAAATGGTAATAAGGTGTTACTTGTTACCAAGTCAACACTTAGAGAAAGCAATTCTCGCTATGCTCAAGGTGGAATTGCCGGTGTATTGCCTGAAAATGTTCTTGATTCCGTTGATCTTCATGTGCAGGATACTGTTAAGGCAGGAGCGGGATTGACTAATGTTGATGTTGCCAGATATATCTCAAAATATAGTTCAGAAGTAATTAGAGATTTATTTAGTTATGGTGTTCCTTTTGATAAAGATGCTAGCAATAAAATAGCTTTAACTCTGGAGGCAGCACATAGTGTCAGAAGAATTCTGCATGCCGGTGGTGATTCTACAGGTAAAAGCATTGAAGTAACTCTTTCAGATTTAGTGGAAAATAATCCTAATATCACTATTTATCAGAAAACTCAGGCTGTAGATCTGCTTATTAATTCTAATAATGAGTGTAATGGAGTTATAGTTTTTAATACAGAAAATCTTGAGTATGAAGCAATAATCTCTTCAGCCGTAATTATAGCATCAGGTGGTGCTGGACAGGTTTATAGTACTACTACTAATCCAAAAATAGCTACAGGTGATGGTATTGCACTTGCTTATAGAGCAAATGCAGTCATTCAGGATATGGAATTCGTTCAATTTCACCCAACTGCTCTTACCATAATCGAGAATGATACAAGATTCTTAATTTCTGAATCAGTAAGAGGTGAAGGAGCAAAACTTAAGAATCTGGATGGTGAATTATTTACCTATAAATATGATCAAAGAGGAGATCTGGCTCCGAGAGATATTGTGACAAGAGCAATTTTCTTTGAACTAAACAAGACAAATTCATCCTATGTTTTATTGGATACTTCATTAATTGATGCTAATAAATTACAGCAAAGATTTCCAAATATAATAAGAGTCTGTCAGGAAAATGGAATAAATATTTTAAATGGTAGTATTCCTGTTTCTCCAGCTGCTCACTATATTATGGGTGGTATAAAAATTTCAGTTACCGGAAAAACAACAATGCCTGGCCTTTTTGCAGTAGGTGAAGCAAGCTGTGCTTCATTACATGGCGCTAATAGATTAGCGAGTAATTCATTGCTTGAATGCCTTGTTGTTTCAAATGAACTAGCAAAATATCTAAGTAATAACGATATTGGGGTTATATCTGCTTGTGATCAAAGGATTAATTCTTTGATAGAGCAATATGATAAAGAATATTTTTCAGAAAAGCTTGATACTCCTTCTTTAACCAGACAATTAAAAGAAATAATGTGGAAAAAAGCCGGTATTATCAGAAATGAGCAAGGATTAAATGATGCTTTAAGGCAAATATACAGTCTGAAGCAGGAATTTAATAAAGAATATAAATGTAGCAATGTTGAAGAGTACGAATTTAGAAATCTTCTAATAATGGCTGAGTTAATTATAAAATCTGCTCTGGCAAGAAGAGAAAGCAGAGGAGCTCATTACAGGGAAGATTATCCTGATGCCGATTCAAGAGCTTATCATAGTTATGTCAGAAAAGGAGATACAATAGTTCAAAATGACTTATCTTCCACCGAAATTTATAATTAAAAAACTTGTAGAACAGGCCTTACAAGAAGATTTAGGGCATGGAGATATTACCGTTGATTCCATAGTTAAACCTTCACAGAAGTTAAGAGCAGCTGTTAATTCAAGAAGTGAAGGTATTGTTTGCGGAATTGATATTCTAAAAATGGTTTTTGAATTGCTTGATCCTGAAATCAGGGTTGAAGTTTTTCTGAATGATGGTGATAAGGTTATACCAGGTCAGAATATAGCTACAATAGGAGGTAGCGCCAGGGCTATTCTTACAGGTGAAAGAACAGCTTTGAATTTTATTCAAAGAATGAGTGCAATTGCAACATTAACTAATAAATTTCAGGAAGGTATCCTTCCATATAAAGCAAAAATAACAGATACCAGAAAAACAACTCCAAACTTCAGGATTTTTGAGAAATATTCTGTAAAAGTAGGTGGAGGTTCCCCTCATAGATTTGGTTTATATGATGCTGTTATGATAAAAGATAATCATATAGAGCTGGCTGGTAGTATAACTCAGGCTGTAAAGCTAACCAGAGAAAATATAGGGCATACTACAAAGATTGAAGTTGAAACAGAAAATATGGTTCAGGTCAAAGAAGCTATTGATAATAAGGTAGATATTATCATGCTCGATAATATGACTATTGATCAGATGACAGAAGCTGTTAACTTGATTAATGGTAGAGCTATAACAGAAGCTAGCGGGACTATTTCTTTAGAAACAGTTAATCAAGTTGCTTCAACGGGTGTAAATTATATATCTACAAGTGCAATGACAGCAAGAGCCGGTATTCTTGATATTGGGCTGGACATATAGCTTATATCTAAATTATTATTTAACTATTTTATTGCAATAAGGTTCAATAATACAGACATTACACTTAGGTCCAATGGGTTTACAGGTGTTTTGACCGTGAGTTACCAGTAAATCATTTATCTTTAACCAATATTTTATTGGTAATTTCTCTCTTAAAGCCATTTCTGTTTTATCCGGAGTCTTAGTTTTTACATATCCAAGTCTGTTGCTGATTCTGTGTACGTGAGTATCCACACAAATAGCAGGTTTATCATAGCCTTTTGATACAACTAAATTTGCGGTTTTTCTGCCAACACCTTTTAGTTTTAATAATTCGTCAATGTCATCTGGTACCAGTCCTTTATAGTTAGCTAATAAATCCTGGCAGATTCCCAGAATTACTTTGGCTTTATTTCTATAAAACCCAACCGGATAAATAGCTTTCTGGATTTCTTCTTCACTTAATTTCAAGAAATCATTAGGAGTTGAGCCAAGACTGAAAAGCCTTAATGTTGCACCGTAAGTAGTTTCATCTTTTGTCCTCAAACTTAAGATGCAAGATATGAGAGTTTTAAAAGGATCTTTATTTTTATCCATATATGAGACAAACTGGCTTTTTTTGTCTTTTTCTGTTTCTAGCAATTCAAGTATTTTATCGATATTTATAAGCATATATTATTATCTTTATTGTTTTTCAATCCTTAAAGTTGTTATTTAAATAATTCTCGCTGTCATTGTGAGCCATAAGACGTGGATAATCAGTAGCAATATTCTTGCGTGGCAATCTCTAAGCATTAAACTTATAAGTAGCAACTGAGTTACTTATATTATACCTTAAATTGTCTTTTTCAGGAAATATAGGATAAGATCTGGCTAAATTTTAAATGAATATTTTTAAGTTTTATAAAATTCTAAATACAAAACCTGCCAAAATTGTTAACATTTGTTAAAACAGCTTTTATTACAAGTGTAGAAGATACCATTCTGGAGAAGGTTTTGTTTCAATAATATTCAGTTATACAGCAAATAATTGTAGCTTAAACACCATAAATATGGGTGCAAATGAGCATTAATATCTGATATAATGTTTATATAGAAAGGATAGATAAAGCTCAGTTTACTAAAAGCTTTATAGGTGACAATTATGAGTTGCCTTGTTTATCATTCTAAAAATTATCTCGCAGCTTTCCTTGCTACTACATTATTGTACTCTTTTACTTACTCCGTTGTAGCACAAGATAAAGCTAAAGGGGTAGATATATCCACCTATAAAGTTAAATTAGCTCTCTCAACCCTTCCTAAAAATATTGATAAAGTGAACTCAGTTTCTAAAATTAAATATAATTATTCGCAAGCAAGCTTAAAGATCTCACCTCAGGGAACTCATGGCTTGCTTTTATCTTATTTAAATTCAGAGGGTTTACCTGTAAATAATGCACAAATTGAGTCTGATACTGCTGAAACATCAAATCAAAAGCTGGCATATATTGCTCCTGTAACAAAGGTTCCAACAGTAGATAAAAAACTTTGGGATAAACAAGTTAGAGCAAAATATAAAAATGGCTTGATTCTGACTGTATCTCCCGGAGTAAAACATATTGCTATTCGAAAATACACAAAAGCAGGGCCGATGTTTATAAATGTTGTTGAAGTAAATCCGGCATTAAATCCGAATATTAAGATTAAACCGGCGTTAGCAGGGGTTACTTTGCCTCATACCAAAAGAATACAAAATATAGTTAAAGAAAATGATGCAATTGCAGGAGTCAATGCATCATTTTTTAAACCTTCATCAGGAGTTCCGTTAGGAACATTAGTAATCAATGAAGAATTAATAACAGGGCCAATTTATGACCGTGTAACTCTGGGAATAAAAGATAATGAGTTTAGGATGGCTAGAATATCTTTGCAAGGTAGGGTAATTACTTCTAACGGCCAAGATATAAAGATTGATAATGTAAACCAACCAAGAATGTTGGCTGCATATAATATAATATATTCGGATAAATGGGGAAAATTAGCTCCAATTACCCCTCAATACGGTTTACAAGTAGCAATTGAAAATGGAAAGATTATTAACATATCTAAAGACAGATTGGAAATTCCAGCTAACGGTTATGTGATGGTGGGTCCTGAAAAGCAATTAGGAAAATTAAAAATAAGTGATCCTGTAAAAATCATATTCTCCAGTAGTCCCGATTGGACAGATATAAAACAGGCAATAAGTGGTGGCCCATATTTAGTGAGAGATGGTCAGGTTTATGTTGACGTTCAAGATCAAAAATTCGGATCAATCACAGGTCGTAATCCAAGAACAGCGGTTGGATACACTTACGATAACAGATTAATTATGGTCACTATTGATGGACGGCAAAAATGTTCTGTAGGTGCTACGTTAAATGAGCTTGCAAGGATAATGAGAGAGTTTGGTTGTTATAATGCAATGAACTTAGATGGTGGAAGTTCAACTCAAATGATTGTTAGGGGTAAGATTGTTAATCACCCGTTAAATTCAGGTGGAAATTACGTTAGTAACGGATTGATAGTAAAACTTGAAAACTAAAACACACAACGATGCTCGCTAGATTCTCCAGGATGTATTATATACATCCTTTTTATTTTGTTTTCTAAATAAAATATTGTCTAAAATTAGCTTAAGTATTAACATATTATTAGCTTTAATTCTTTGTTTTGGGTTGTTTAAAGATTTTGGGTTCAAGGTATGGAAAAGAAAAAATTTATTAGTGTTATGTTTAAATGCTGCAATGTGTATAACAGAATATATATCAATAAAGAAGGAACCGCTTATACAGGATGTTGCCCTAAATGTTTGAAAAGGGTAAATGTAAAAGTTGGTCCCGGTGGAGTTGATTGCAGATTTTTTGAAGCAAAATAACTTCTAAGGACAGCGGAAAAAATCATTAAAGATTTTGATGAAAAAATGCGAAGCGGGAGTGAAATTTTCGGGAAGAGCAGCTTCGCTGGTCTGGACCGAAAACAAAACTCATTCTATCTTTTGTGATTTTTGTAGGCTGCTTCCTGCGCGAAGCGGGAGCTGTGCAAGCTCATTCCTGTGCTCAGCTATTAAACGAGTAATAAAAAATTCTTACGCATTTTTTATTACGTCCTTAATTATTTTTTAAAAAACAGTAGGGGAATATTTCTTCTATTGTTGTTAATACACATAAGTCCTCAATTCTTTAATTGAGGACTTAATGGTACAGCTT
>Ga0154603_1184_pt4 | contig 9938 bp, 10 predicted proteins | sample RifGroF2_FD_116032 | JGI IMG/M metagenome (GOLD analysis project Ga0154603, IMG submission 116032) | Candidatus Melainabacteria bacterium GWF2_32_7 | reverse complement strand
CCTTCCGGTGAATTTATTGGTGATTCAAAAGAAGCTCCTGCATTAATGGATAATCATAAAGATCGCCCTGAAGTTGTAGCAGCTCTTTCCGGAAATATAGGTAATTCGATCAGGTATAGTAATACCCTTAAAAAAGATATGATGTATGTGGCTATTCCTGTTATAAGTAATGATGAAATTATTGGAGTAGTCAGAACAGCAATACCTCTGGTATTTGTAGATCAGATATTGAGGATTATCTATAATAAAATCATTATTGAGGGTGTACTGGTAGCCCTTATTGCAGCAAGTATAAGCTTCTTTATGTCAAGACGGATTAGTAAACCTCTTGAAGAGTTGGAAAAAGGCGTAAAAAAATTTGCTGCGGGAGATTTAAAGTATAAACTTACTCTTCCCAAGACCAAAGAGATAGCGGAACTTGCTCAAGCTATGAATGATATGGCTATTCAACTTGATAACAAAATAACTCAGATTGAACAACAAAATAAAGAGCAGGATATTATTCTGTCCAGTATGGTTGAGGGCGTTATAGCTATTGATATGGATGGAAAAATTATAAAATTGAATAAAGTTGCTGCTAAATTAATAAAAGCTGATATATCTGAGATTCAAGGGTGTAAAATCAACGAAGTAATTAGGAATTCAGAACTTCATAAATTTATTGCGAAAACGTTGCTGGATAATAATCCGGCAGAAGAGGATATAATCCTTTATAATTATGAAGAAGAGCGGTTTCTTAAAGCTTATTGCTCTGTGCTTCAGGATATTGAAGGGCGTAATATTGGTGCTTTGATAGTTTTAAACGATATAACGAAAATTAGAAAATTAGAAAATATAAGACGTGACTTTATTGCTAATGTATCCCATGAGCTTAGAACCCCTATTACATCAATTAAAGGCTATGCTGAAACTTTGATTGACGGAGCAATAAATGATCCTGAAGATGCTAAACGTTTTATTAATATTATTTTGAATCATACTGATAGATTAAACAATATTATTCAGGATCTTTTAAGTCTTTCCAGACTTGAACAGGAATCAGGAGAATGGGAGCTTGATTTAGAAAAAGTAAATATTAATGATGTTTTAAAGTCTGCTGTGCAGGTATGTACTATGAAGGCTGAATCTCGAAACATCAAGTTGGAATTCTACTGTCCTGAGAGTATTCATTCGATTATAAATTCCTCCCTTATGGAGCAGGCTGTTGTAAATCTTATTGATAATGCAATTAAATATAGTGAATCAGGGAGTAAGGTAATAATTGATGCGTTAAAAGTAAATGATGAATTTATAATTAAAGTTATAGATCAGGGATGTGGCATTTCTAAAGAACATTTATCGCGTATTTTTGAAAGATTTTACCGTGTAGACAAAGCAAGAAGTAGGAAAATAGGTGGTACTGGATTAGGATTAGCCATTGTTAAGCATATTTCTCAGGCTCATGGTGGATATACAAAAGTTGAAAGTACTCCTGGAGAGGGAAGCACTTTCTCAATTCATTTTCCGATAGTTTTAGAGAGATAATTTAGAAAAGATTCTAATCGCAGTATTTATCTTCAAGCTTATTCTTAATATGAGAAGCAAAAAGTGACGCAAAGAAAGGAACTATAATTCTTTTTGCTATAACAGTAGAAGCAATAAGTGAGGTTGCTATTGCAAAACCAGCTTTACCTTTTGTGAATAAATCAGGAGCGGTATTTTTAAAGCTGCCAAACAGTTTATTATAAATTTTTGTTTGTACTTTACTATTAGCAATGGTAAGACCTGTAGCTAATTGAGTTACCCAGGTCAATGCTCCTTCAGCAGCATCATATGTTGCAATAAATTTCTTTTGACTTTTTGAGATTTTATCATTTTTTAGGGTTTGGTATATGTTGAATCCTGTTTCAACTACATCTTTAGCCATGGTTGCTGCAATAAGAGTTCTTGCAGCATAAACATCACTCGTTAAAACCCTGTCCAAATGGTTTTTTACTATAGGGCTATTAACTATATTTACTAGCTTTTGTGATGCATTAATTATCATAAAATTCCCTAATCATCGTCTCTTTTGTTGGTTGGATATATTTTTTCCATTATTTTGGGATAAACCCAATTTGTTATTTTAACTACTAACGGTATTAAGGCTAAAGTAGCTGCAAGTCCAACACTATCGTTGAGTATTTTAAGTCTTTTCTGTGCTAATTGTGCAGCTTCTTTTTCAGCAGTATTAAGATTGAAAGCAGGACCTAGTTTATTTGCTTTAGCAAGTTTATTTAGCAATTTTTCTGCTGTAATATTAATCCCTAGCTGCGAAACCAGGTTAAATCCAGCTGCCACAACTTGTTTGCCAGCAGAATATCCTTTATCTTCTTTTGATTCCTTTAAAAATGGGTTAAACATGATCATTGCAGGAGCAATAAAAAACTTTCCTGCTGAATTTATAATTATATTAGCTTTTTCCCCGCTAAAAGTAGAAAGTTTTGCCAATGCTGTTAATGCTGACTTTTTTAGAGAAGGATTATTTAAAGCTAAACTTGATACACTCATACCAAAAGAAGGTTGAATATTACTTTTAATAGCGTTTAAGGGATAAGCACTGTTTCTATAAGTAGAATTTATTTTGTTTATAGTTAACATGTAATATCCTTAATAATAACCTTCCACTCTATTAATATAAGTAGAAAGTTATTAGAATTTTATAAGCGAAATATTAGAAAAATATTAGCAATAGGCTGGACTGCAATCGCTAAAAGTGTTTGGGTTAATTTAAAAAAATAAAAATACAGCTAAACATTTTTTAATAAAGCTTTATTAAGATAAATCTTTTATCTTTGATATTTAGTTATATCAAGGATTTTTTTGATCCCTAACATTTTCCTAACATTTCTCTAATAAAACGCTAATACCTTCGAAATACAGTGAAAAAGTTGACTTAAATTATTTACTGTAGTTTTGAAGAATAATGAGGATTTAAGTATGAAAAAGAAAAGTTTATTAGCTGGTATTGTTGCTTTTGCACTTGTTGCTTCAACAATAGCATTGAATTCATCAAAAACTCTGGCTAATCAAAAGTATCTGACAGTTAAAGGATCAGATACAATGGTTCACCTTGTTAGTGCATGGGCTGAATCATATATGAAATCAAAGCCAGGTTCTAATGTTTCTGTGACAGGTGGTGGATCTGGAACAGGTATTGCAGCGCTTATTAATGGAACTACTGATGTTGCAGCTGCTTCAAGAGATATGAAAGCTAAAGAAAAAACTATAGCTCAGCAAAAAGGTATTACCCCAAAAGAAATAGCAGTAGCAAAAGACGGTATTGCAATTGTTGTAAATCCTAAAAATCCAGTAAAGTCACTTTCTATGGATCAGCTCAAAAAAATCTATACCGGTAAATATACTAACTGGAAACAAGTTGGTGGAGTTAATAAGAATATTTTAGTTTTATCAAGAGAATCAAGCTCAGGTACTTATGTTTTCTTTCAAGAGCACGTTCTTGATAAACAAGATTATTCCCCGAGAGCTAGATTAATGTCTTCTACATCATCAATAATGCAATCTGTTTCATCAGATTCAGGTGCTATTGGATATGCTGGTCTTGGGTATGCAGTTGGTGCTAAAGGTTCGGTTAAAACAGTGCCTGTTAAAAAGACAAATACTTCAGTAGCGATATTACCATCAGAAAAAACAATTAAATCTGGTTCTTATCCAATTGCAAGAGACCTTTATTTCTATGTTAAGTCTCCAGAGTCACAAACGGTAAAGAACTTTATTAACTTTACATTAAGCTCAAAAGGTCAGCAAATAGTCAGACAGGCAGAATATATTCCAATTAAGTAATAAATAATAATCTGAGCACAGTATAGATCTCTATACTGTGCTTGGTGTACAGAAATAATTAATTATTCTCATATTTAAGTGTGTCACGGAGTGATAAATGACAAAACATGAATTAAAGGAAAATATAGTAAAAACAATACTATCAGGAGCTTCTCTGACTAGCATTATCATAGTCTTGCTTATATTCTTCTTTCTTATAAAAGAATCAGCTCCTTTCCTGTTAAAAACTTCTTTCGTTGATATCTTTAGTTCCAGATGGGTGCCAGTATCATTTATTGAAGAGCATTTTGGCATGTTACCTCTTCTAACAGGTTCATTGCTGGTAACATCTATGGCGATAATAATTGCTATTCCATTTGGAGTTATTGGTGCCGTTTATATTGCAGAACTGGCAAGGCCTATTGAAAAAGAAATTTTAAAGCCATTTATTGAGCTTTTAGCAGGTATACCATCAGTAGTAATTGGTTTTTTTGGTTTGGTAGTGCTTGCTCCGATAGTAAAAAACGTATTTCACCTTGGTACGGGTTTAAATGCTTTAACTGGCGCCGTATTATTGGCATTAATGGCAATTCCAACCATTATCTCAATATCTGATGATGCTATAAGAAGTGTACCGGCTTCTTATAAACAGGCGTCTATGGCTTTAGGTGCTACTAAAATGCAAACCATCTGGAAAGTCACTTTCCCTGATGCATTACCAGGTATAGTTGCAGCAATAATGCTAGGAATTGGTCGTGTTATAGGTGAAACCATGGCTGTAATGATGGTTACTGGTAATGCTGCAATAATGACTTTATATCCATTTGAATCAGTGAGAACAATGACAGCTACTATTGCTGCTGAAATGGGAGAAGTAGCGTTTGGTAGTGATCACTATAAGGCTCTTTTCCTTGTAGGAACTATTTTATTATTGTTAACATTTATTCTAAATGTCGTTGCGCAAAAAGTTCTTAAAAAGTATCGGAGAGTATAATGACATCCAAAGTAAAAGATAGATTTGTTTTCTGGCTAATGTGCGGAATATCGTACTTTATTGTTCTTATAGTAGCCTATATTGTCTTTGATATTCTTTATAACGGATTACCTGCAATTAACTGGGAATTCTTAACAACTGCTCCCAGAAGTGGTGGAGCTGAAGGTGGAATATTTCCGGCTATAGTTGGTACATTTTATCTGGTATTAGGTACCATTGTAGTAACTTTGCCACTTGGCATGGCTACTGCAATTTATCTTACTGAATATGCGAAGCAAGGCAAATTTACAAAAATTATAAGGCTTGCAATAGTTACCCTGGCAGGGGTACCTTCTATTGTTTTTGGGCTTTTTGGTTTAGGGTTATTTGTTATATTTCTGAAATTTGGAGCGTCAATACTTGCAGGAAGTTTAACTCTGGCATGTATGACATTACCTATAATTATTGTGGCGAGCGAGGAAGCTTTAAGAGCTGTTCCAAAGCATTTAAGAGAAGGCAGTCTCGCATTAGGTGCTACTAAATGGCAAACAATTTATAAAAATGTTTTGCCGTATTCTATCCCGGGAATGCTGACAGGTTCTATACTAGGAATTAGTCGTGCAGCCGGAGAGACGGCTCCAATATTATTTACGGCTGCAGCTTTCTTTTTGCCCGAGTTGCCAAGATCAATTTTTGATCAGGTAATGGCCTTACCTTATCATTTATATGTATTAGCAACTCAGCATCCTGATATGGAGCTAGTAAGGCCGTTGCAGTATGGAACTGCTCTTGTTCTTGTAACTTTAATTTTGAGTGTAAATTTGGTAGCGATATTTTTACGTATTCACTTTAGAAGGAAGTACAAATGGTAGATAGTGTAATTGTAAATACAGATTTCAACAAAGCAAATAGTGTTTTAGATCTAAATCTGGCTAATAAAGTCAGTGTTAGCAACCTCAATTTTTATTATGGTGCAGCTCAGGCCTTATTTGATATTTCTATGGATATCCCTCAAGGTCTTGTAACAGCTTTTATCGGCCCATCTGGCTGTGGAAAGTCAACATTCTTACGTACATTAAATAGAATGAACGACATTATTGACAACACACATATAGAAGGAAAAGTATTAATTGATGGACAGGATATTTATGGATCTGAGACTGATGTGGTGGCTTTAAGAAAAAAAGTTGGTATGGTATTTCAAAAATCCAATCCTTTCCCTAAGTCAATTTTTGATAATATTGCCTATGGTCCCAGGATTTATGGAATTAAGAATCGTGATCAACTTAATGAAACAGTTGAAAAGAGTCTTATACGTGCTGGTTTATGGGATGAAGTTAAAGATAGACTGAATAAAAGTGCTATCGATTTATCAGGCGGGCAGCAGCAGCGTTTGTGTATAGCTCGTGCGTTAGCTGTTGATCCTGAAATATTGCTTATGGATGAACCAGCGTCAGCTCTTGATCCAAAAGCCACAGCACGTATTGAAGATTTAATCGGTGAATTACGAGGTGATTATACAATTATAATCGTTACTCATAATATGCAACAGGCTGCTCGTGTTTCTGATTTTACAGCTTTCTTTTATGAAGGAAATTTGGTTGAATTTGGAGATACTAAGCGGATTTTTACCAAGCCAAAAATAAAGCAAACAGAAGATTACATTACTGGAAGATTTGGATAAGGAGGCGGCAAAGCCACTTAATAGGTTGTCATTTAATTCGATCAGACAAAGATTAAAAAGGAGGTAAGTCCAATGCCAAGACATTTGCAAAGAGAAATAAATAATTTAAGGCAGAAAATTCTTACATTAAGTACAGTTGTAGAGGAAAGTGTTTACTTGTCTGTTAAGTCTTTTATGGAAAGGGATGCTGACCTAGCTGCAAAGATTATTAATAAAGATCAAGAAGTTGACTTAATAGAAATAGAAGTAGAAGAAGAGTGTTTAAAAATACTTGCCTTACATCAGCCGGTTGCAGTGGACCTTCGCTATATCATTGCAGCCCTTAAACTAAATAATGACCTTGAGCGTATTGGTGATATGGCTGTTAAGATAGCTGAAAGGACAGTTAATATCTCCAGACATAATGTGCAGGAAGTTCCTATAGATTTTTCCAGTATGGCAGAAAAGGTAAAATTGATGCTTAAGAAAAGCCTGGATGCATTGGTCCATATGAATTCAGGGCTTGCTACAGAAGTTTGTATTGCTGATGATGAAGTTGACGAATTACACCGCAATACCTACATGGTAGTTAAGAATCAGGTAAGTGCTCATCCTGAACATATAAGCGTATTGCTTGATTTTTTGTCTGTAAGTGGTTGTTTAGAACGTATAGCAGATCATACAACTAATATTGCTGAAGATATAATCTATATGATTGAGGGAGAAATTATTAGGCATAGTAAAATTAGAGAAAAAAGTTGATAGAACAATTTTATTGAGGGAAAAAAAGATGAGAAAGATTGTTAAAAGGAGATTGTTGACAGTTAGCTTGATGTTAACAATGGTATCTTTGCCGGGATATGCAAAAACTATAACTTTGCAAGAGTTGCAGGATTTAAAATACAGTAATACCCAAGTAAGTGCAGGTAAAAGCTTTAATAATAACCATTGGGCATATAAATCACTAGAAAACATTACTAAAAAATATGGCTTGTTAGTCGGTAAACCAGGAGAACAGTTTGACGGTAATAAGCCTTTAACTCGTAATGAAGCAGCTGTTATTCTTGTAAATCTTACAGGAAGAATTGAGCAAGACAAAGTAGAATTGACTGAAGCTGAGAAAACACAAGTTGATATATTAAGACAAGAATTAGGCGGAGAAATTCAAACTCTTGCAGGAAGAGTCGCCACTCTTGAAGAGTCAGTTGATACCTTAAAAGGTAGTGTAGCTAATCTTGAAGAATCAGATAAGAATTCCTGGCAGCATAGCTTTGGAGAAAACTTTAAGATAAATGGTACATTCCAGGCTAGATATTCTGGAGTAACCAGAAAGGGAAGTACAGTTTATCCGTCTAATTTTAGAATTCCACTTGCAGAATTTGCCTTGTCAGGAAAACTGCATCCTCATATTAATTACGTAATTGGTTTAAAGCCGGAAAGAACATTTACCAGTTCATCTAAAGGGCTTTTGGGTGATGCTTATGTTGTAACTGATATTCTTCCTCATCATAATATTTATCTTGGACAAACAAGAGTCCCAATTGGTATAGAAGGAACAGTTTCTTCATCAGCTTTAGATACCATTGAACGAGCTCAAATAGCTAGAAATTTTAGTGATATTCGTGATCTTGGTGTAAAAGCAGCAGGTAATTGGAGTTTTATAGATTATAGTGCTGGTTTTTATAATGGTGATGGTCAAAATACAAATGATGGGGATAATAATTTAAGTGTTGCTACCTGGGCAGTAGTTAAACCATTATATAAACTTCCCCAATTAGGAAAACTCGAGCTTGGTGGTGGTTATAATACAGGCAGGAAAACCACGTATGATTTTGATGTTTTAAGTGCTTATGCCGGTTATAAATACAAGAAATATGCAATTAGAGGAGAGCTTGCTTCTGCGAGCGGGTATAATTTAGCAAGCAGGAAAGCTGATGGCTGGTATGTTCATAATACTTATGATTTGACAAAAAAAATACAATTAGTTGCAAGACTTGATCAGTTTGATCCAAATTCTAAAATAGCTAAAGATGACATCTATGAGTATACTTTAGGTAGTAATTACTATTTAAGTGGGCAAAATTTAAAGATGCAGCTTAATTTAGTACATATTGATAATAAATCTGGACAAGATAGCCAAAGAATAGGCGTTCAAACTCAGTATAAATTTTAATTGGACTTAATGATAAGTTAAATGGTGATGGTAAATAAGTGATTAATAAGGGTAAAACTGTCATTCCGAGGGATCGAAGATCCCGTGGGAATCTTTTCAAGGTGGCTTATTGCTTATATTACTAAGGAGGTAACAAAAAATACTTACGCATAAAGTGATATTGTCATTGCGAGGAGGGCTGAAAGCCCGACGTGGCAATCCAAATTATAGCATTATTTAATGGATTGCTTCGCTTCGCTCGCAATGACAGATTTGCGTTTTAAAATACGCAATAATTTTTTGTTTGTTCCTTATTTGGAAAGATCACCACGGTTTCTTTTAGAAACCTCGTGATGACATTGGGTATTATTGGAAGGGTTGATGACTTAAAAAAGTGACTGTGTCACCTCACAATTGCGAACCTTTCAGCAGGGATATTTTTAAAATTTATCTTGTGAAGCAATCTCTAAGCGTCATTTTTTGAATTCTCGGATAGGCTCTAAGTTACAAAAGAATATTTTAAAGTTGTTAAGAAATACTTAAAATACAACTCAAGTTGCTAGTTGAATAATGGTGTATGTCATTACGAGCCCTGACTCGTGGCTTTAAGAAATAGTCATACTTGCGTGGTAATCTAAAAGCAAAAGTTTATCTAACCAGCAACTTGAGTTAAGAACAATAAAAAATAATCTTAAAGTTTACTTTTTAAAAAATCCGATGTTATTGCAGCGGATTTTTTAAAAAGTAAATTTATGAAATTTCTTATTCTGTTGCAGGAACTTCTTGCTTATTTACGTGTCTAGTAAGACGGGACTTCTTTCTTGCCCCGGTGTTTCTATGTAAGACACCTTTTATTACAGCTTTATCAATAACGCTGTAAGCTTTATTTAACGCAGCTACAAGTTTTTCTGTATTATTTTCTTTTACAGTTTCCAATACTTTTCTTATAGCTGTTTTAACAGAAGATTTAATAGCAACATTGCGTTGTCTGTTACGTTCAGCAATTTCTGCTCGCTTTTTAGCTGATTTAATATTTGCCAATGTATTGTCTCCTATGTGTAATCTCTAGTACAAAATTCTGTTTTTGACAGGTATATATTTGACGATCGGGAATATATGTAGGGAACTGATTATATTTTAGCTTATTTCTCTTATTTTCTCTATTTAGAGGTTAACTATAACGAATTATATTACATAAATATCCTAAGTAAATAGGTTTTAGTTTTAATCTAATAAATTTTGACAACTTTGTAAATTACTAATATTAAATTAGAATCCTAAAAAGTAGCCTCAAAGCAGGAAATCTGTGCATAAGAACGATTTGCTCATTAAATAAGAATAGATAAATA
>Ga0154603_1143_pt3 | contig 10049 bp, 10 predicted proteins | sample RifGroF2_FD_116032 | JGI IMG/M metagenome (GOLD analysis project Ga0154603, IMG submission 116032) | Candidatus Melainabacteria bacterium GWF2_32_7 | reverse complement strand
TACATCAAAACCTGCTTTGACAAGGTCCATTCTTCTATAGTAATTAACAAGGCTTGCTGTGAATGTGGCAATCATGCCGCCTATCATAAATACAGTGATTGCTTCAATTCTATACTGTAAAGATACACCTATTATGGTAATAAGAAGTATTGTAGCTATTAATGATATTCTTGAATTAGTAAATATAGTTAAAAGAATTGCAAAGGCAGGAATTGGGATTATATATACCGGTATACTTGCCGGTAAACTAACTGCAAATATAACTACTGATATAGCTAATAGTGACATAAGTGATAAATAGGAAGGGGTTGTATATTTAGAGTCAAAGTTAATTAGAAAATACGCCATGGTATATAAGCATATTCCAACTAAGCATAGAACACCAATTATTCCGGTTAAATCCAGAGGAGAAGCATTGTAACCAAGCTTTTTTAAAGCATCTATTTGAAGCTTAGTTACGTATTCTCCGGTTGAAACTATTCTTTCGCCAGTTTTAAAGGTAACTACCACGGGGCTGACTGATTTCATTGCATTTTTTTTAGCGATTGATGTTGCTAATTCATCGACAACTCTGTTTGGATAAAGTATTTTTCTAATTAGTATTGTTGTTGTTCGTTTTTGGATTTTTGGAAGAGAATCATCAATATTTTCGACAATAAACTCATCTGCGTACTTTTTAATTGATAATTCTTCGCTTGAAACCCCATTTTGTAGAATCTTTTCCAGGGCATTTTGTGATTCATAAGAAATTTTTAAGAAATTCTTATCTGATGTTTTAAACAAGTAAACGATAATTGAAGGATCAAAGAAAGAGTTTTCTCCCGGTTCACTGAGTAAATCGGCTATTTTTTGTTTCTTTATTTGATATGTGCTATTTTCTGCTCTAATCAGTTTTACAGAAGCTAAAAGATCTTTTAAATCTGATTTTATATCTTCACTTCTAGTGTCTTGAGGTGGAGTTAAAATAGGACGAATTCTCTCTGACCATTCACGTTTTCTTCTTTCCGTTTTCTCTGTATCAACAACGTGAATGGTTTTTGTAGAGACTATATCCTTTTTGCTTCTCCCATTCTCAATTATGTTCTGAAACAGATAATAACGACTTGATAATAGTACTGTAAGTACAATTAAAGTGATAAGAAATATTATTATATTTATGCTTTTAGGAGAAGATAAAGTGTCTGTTATTTTTGTTATATATTTTGATTTATCTATCAATACTTAATACCTTTGCTTATTTGCATACTTGAACTAACTTATTATTTTATACCTTTTCTATTAATACAACAATATTTTATCAATTTTAAAGACCATATTCTAATTAAAAAGAAAATTTATTTAGGTAGGTTAAATGAAAGTATTAGCTTGAATTTAAATATATCAAAGAACCTTGGATAAAAATATATTTTTATCATTTATTTTGTGTGAATATTTCATATTATTTTTATCTAAGAAGTTATCACTGTTTTTTGTGTAGAGTTGATGGTACCTGATATTGTAATTTTGTATTATTGATGATAATATTAAAAAGTCTCGAAAGAGAGTGGGTGACTTGCCCACTCTCTTCTGCCTAAAAAGAAGAAAATGTTTAGAAAAACCATAAAATCAGGATAAAAATGACAAATAATATAAATAAAAAAGATATTTTGGAAAAAATAACCCCTGTTATTGAGGATATTGCACATCAATTAGGTTTGATTGTGCTTGAAACCAACTTTGTACAAGAAGCAGGAAGATGGTGTCTTAAGATTTTTATATATAGTCAGGATCATCCTATTACTCATGTTGATTGTGAAAATTTAACAAGGGGTCTGAATGGTTACCTTGATCCTTTAGTTCCTATCCCTTACTATCTCGAGGTTAGCAGTCCAGGATTAGAAAAAACTCTAAAATCGACAGTGGAGTATAATATATTTAGAGGCAAAAAAGTTGAGATTAAATTAAAGCAGCCTGAGGAAGGGCTTAAAAAGTTTTTAGCAAAAATCATAGATTACAATCCGGAAACCGGATTAAAAGTTCAGGTACTGGATACAGAAAAAGAAATAATTATAAAAGATCAAAATATTTCTTCGGTTAAATTAAAAGCTGATTTTTTAAAGTATAAAGGAGATTAACGTGATTAAAATAGGAGCAGCACTTCTTGAAGCAACAGAGCAATTAGAGAGAGAAAAAGGTATTCCAAAAGATATAATTATCAGATCTCTTTGTGATGCAATGGTTACAGCTTACAAGAAACATATTAGATCTCAAGACGTCTCTAATATTGAAGCTCAAGTTATTGAATCTACAGGTGAATTAGGCATATTTCGTCGTAAAGAGGTAGTAGAAGAAGTAGAAAACGAGCTTACAGAAATAACTCTTGAAGAAGCTAAAAAAATTGACAAGCAAGCAAAGCTTGGAGAAGAAGTTTTAATTGAGGTTACTCCTGATGACTTTGGACGAATTGCTGCTCAATCTGCAAAACAGGTTATTGTTCAGCGTATTAGAGAAGCTGAAAGGAAGTTAATCCTTGAGGAGTTTACCGAAAAGAAAGGTACTCTTACTACTGGAATAATTCAGAGAGTTGAATCACGAAATGTAATCGTTAGTATAGGTAAAATTGAAGCTATTTTACCTACAAGAGAACAAATACCGGGTGAATATTACAGAGTTAATGATAGAATCAGGGTATATGTTCTTGATGTTAAAGAGACTACACGTCTTCCTCAAGTAATAGTTTCTCAGGTTCATCCAAGAATTGTTCAGGAGTTGTTTGAATTAGAAGTTCCTGAAATTGAAGATGGAATTGTTGATATTGTATCTATAGCAAGAGAAGCTGGTTATAGAACAAAAATAGGTGTTGCAAGTAATGATCCTGAAGTTGATCCTGTAGGAGCTTGCATAGGACCAAGAGGAAGCAGGATACAGACTATCGTAAATGAACTTAAAAATGAAAAAATTGATATTATTAGATACTCTGATGATCCTGTAGAATACATTATCAATGCACTTTCTCCAGCAAGAATAGTATCAGTTGAGATTCTGGCAAATACAGAAGAAGTTAGAGAAGCTCTGGTTATAGTTCCGGATGATCAGTTGAGTCTAGCTATCGGAAGAGAAGGACAAAATGTTAGACTTGCTCATCGCTTAACCGGATGGAGAATCGATATTAAGAGCTTAAGTCAAATTGAATCTGAAGAAGGTTCATATAATTATGGTGAACAAGAAGAGTATGAAGAAGAGGACGCTTGATAAAAAAGATATAATTAGAAGATGTGTTGGATGCGGTGAATTAAAAGAAAGATCTCACCTTGTAAAAATTACAAAAACACACGATACCTGTGAGGTAGTTATATCACCAACTTCCAGACATTTTGGCCGTTCTTCATATCTTTGCTACAATAAAGAATGTCTGAAAAATGCAATAAAGAAAAGAAGATTGCAAAAGGCATTAAAGAAGGAGATATCAGCTTCAACATTGGAGCATTTAGAAAATATAATACACAAATAAATTGTGTTAAAAATAGTACAATAATATAAAAGGGCAGAAATTAGGAGATAATTATACAATGACAGCAGAAAAAGTTAGAGTTTATGATTTAGCAAAAAAATTGGGGCTTCCAAATAAGGAAGTTATTGATCTTCTTGCTGAAAAATTAAATGTTGAAGTCAAATCACATGCCAGCACTATTACTAAAGAAGAAGCTGACAAATTAACCAATTCAATAAATGCTGCTCCATCTCCTCAAAAAACAAAAGAACCTGCTCAATCAAAAGAATCTCCTAAAACTTCACCAGAAAAAGTTCAAAGCCGAGAAGAAAAAACAGAAATTAGACCGCCTCAAGATAGAACAGGTCAGAGACCACCATATGATAGGACTGGCCAAAGACCACCTTATAATGGAACAGGTCAAAGGCCTCCATATGACAGAACTGGTCAGAGACCGCCTCAGGATGGAACCGGTCAGAGACCACCATATGATAGAACCGGTCAGAGACCGTCTTATAATGGAACAGGTCAAAGGCCTCCATATGATAGAACCGGTCAGAGACCGCCTCAGGATGGAACCGGTCAGAGACCACCATATGATAGAACCGGCCAAAGACCGCCTTATAATGGAACAGGTCAAAGGCCTCCATATGATAGAACCGGTCAGAGACCGCCTCAGGATGGAACAGGTCAGAGACCACCATATGATAGAACTGGCCAAAGGCCGCCTTATAATGGAACCGGTCAAAGGCCTCCATATGACAGAACTGGTCAAAGACCTCCTCAGGATAGAATGGGTCAGAGACCTGATAATAGGCCTCAAATTCCTACTAAAAAACCTGTAATTCCAAGAGAAGATGTTGAAGTATCTAAAACACCTGGCAGAAGAGAGGTTTTTGGTAAGAAAAAAGATAAACATAAAGAGAGAGAAACGGTTTTATCAAAAGAAGAAAAACTCGAACAAACCAAACTACAGGAATTAAAGAAGAAAAAAAGAGAAATAGAAGAACAACAAGAAAAAGAAAAAATTACCCAAGTTGTAATTAATGTGCCTCTTAGTGTTGGTGAATTAGCTTCAAAGCTTGATGTTAATGTAGCTGATGTTATAAAACAGCTCATGATGTCTGGATTTTTGGCTACTGTAAACCAGACAATAGATACTGCAACAGCAAAAAATGTGTCTGAAGCATTAGGGTTTACAGTAATTGAAGAGAAAGCTGAGGAAGCTAAAGAAGAGGTTAAAGAGCAAGAAGAAGCTATTGATGAATCAAAGCTGGAATTTAGAGCTCCAGTGGTTACAATTATGGGGCACGTAGATCATGGTAAAACAACACTTCTAGATTCAATTAGATCAATAAGACATAAAATTGTTAATACAGAAGTTGGCGGTATTACTCAATCTATTGGTGCTTATACAGTAAGAATAGATGGTAAAAAAATAGTATTTATTGATACTCCTGGTCACGAAGCTTTTACAGCAATGAGGGCAAGAGGTGCTCAGGCGACAGATATTGCTATTCTTGTTGTTGCAGCTGATGATGGTATAATGCCACAAACTATTGAAGCTATTAGTCACGCTAAGGCTGCAAAAGTACCAATTATTGTAGCTGTAAACAAAATTGATAAAGCAGGAGCTGATCCTGATAGAGTTTTACAGCAGCTAACAGAATATGATCTCGTTCCTGAAAAATGGGGTGGAGATACTGTATGTGTTGAAGTAAGCGCCCTTCAGGGAACGAATATTGATACGCTTCTCGAAATGATTATCTTAGTATCTGAATTGGAAGATCTTAAAGCTGATTACAACAAAAAAGCTACAGGTGTAATTATCGAAGCCAAGCTTGATAAAGGTAAAGGTGCCGTCGCAACTTTACTGATTCAGGCAGGTACTTTAAAAGTTGGTGATTATGTTGTAGCTGGCAATGTTTGTGGAAAAGTAAGAGCTTTATTAAGTGATGAAGGTGAAAGAATAAATGAAGCCGGACCAAGCACACCTGTTGAAATTTTAGGTCTTGCCGAGGTTCCTCAGGCTGGTGATAAATTCGAAGCTGTTGAGAGTGATAAAGAAATGAAAACTATTATTACTCATAGAAAAGAAGAAGAGAGAACATCTCGTCTTGATGCAATAGCACCGGCTCAGGTAAGAAAAGAAATGATCCTCCAGAATCAAGAACAGGCTAAGGATCTTAATATAATTATTAAAGCAAATACTCATGGTTCAGCTGAAGCAGTAAGTGCTGCATTACAACAACTTGTTTCTAAACAAATATTTGTGAAAATTGTTCACGTTGGAATTGGTGATATTTCAGAAGCTGATGTTATGCTTGCAGATGCAAGTAATGCAATAATGATTGGATTTGCTGTAAAAGAAGATGCAAATGCTTTAAGAGTTGCTACTAACGTCGGTGTTGATATTAGAAAATATGATATTATCTATCAAATTCTTGATGATATTGAGAAAACAATGCTCGGTCTTTTACAACCAGAAATTAAAGAGGTTGAAATAGGTACAGCTGAGGTAAGACAAATATTTAGTATTGGAAAAACATCCAAAATAGCAGGTTGCTATGTATTAGATGGTAAAATAATCAGAAATAAAGTTGCAAAAGTCATTAGAGATGGCAAAGAAATATATAAAGGTGTTATTGATCAGTTAAAACGTTTCAAAGATGACGTAAAAGAAGTCGCTTCTGGTTATGAATGCGGTATATCATTCAGTAAATTTAATGATATTCAAGAAGGAGATATTATTAAAGTATCAACTATGGAAGAAATTGAAAGGGAAGTTTTAGTTTAAGTAATAACCGACATGGTCATTACTAATATGTAATAAACCGAATAAAATTTTATTACTTTATTAAGAAAGCTTAAGTTTCCTGAGTTTCACCAGTTTTGGGGGTAATTATTATGTATACAAGAAGCGATCGTATAAGAAAAGCACTAATTAAAGAAATCAGCGATATAATACAACGGCATGTGAAAGATCCTCGTATTTCAGGGATTGTATCAGTTACAGATGTTGAAGTTTCTGCAGATTATAAGTATGCAAAAACCTATGTTAGTGTTTTTGGAACTGAGGAGCAAAAGGAACAGACATTAGAAGCTCTTCAGGATTCTACTCCTTATATCAGAAGCGAAATTGGTAAAAGAGTGAGACTAAGATATACGCCAGAAATTGAGTTTATCAGAGATGATTCTCTTGAAAGAGGAAGTAGAATTACAGAGCTGATTGACAAGATATCAAGAGGTGAATTGTAGTTTGGTTTCAGGCAATTTATTTGGAATAATAAACGTTAATAAACCGGTAAAATTTACTTCTCATGATGTGGTAAGCAAACTTAGAAAAATATTAAATATTAGACAAATAGGTCATACAGGAACCCTTGATCCCTTAGCGGTTGGGGTTCTTCCTGTATGTATAGGTAAAGCAACAAAAATTATTCAATATCTGGAAGATTCAAAAGCTTATAGGGCCTATATTAAGCTAGGAATCAGAACAAATACTTATGATGCAGATGGTGAAATTATAGAAGATAATTCCGTTAATCTTGATTTGCAAAGAATTCAAGATGCATTAAAAGAGTTTCAGGGTGAAATAACACAAAAACCTCCTATATATTCAGCTGTTCATTATAAAGGAAAAAGATTATATGAATACGCAAGGGCTAATATTGAAGTAGAGGATATTCCTGAGCGTAATGTTCATATTAATTCAATAGAATTATTGGATATATTAAATAAAGATTCGGATCATCCAACGCTTATTGTTGATATTGATTGTTCAGGTGGTACATATATAAGGTCTATAGCTAATGATTTAGGTGATATACTTGATTATGGCGCAAGTCTTGATTCTTTAATCAGAACAAAATCGGGTAGATTTACAATAGATAAAAGTCATTCTCTTGAAGAAATTCAAGAATTCTTCAGGTCTGGCAGATTAAATGAGATTCTTATTAATCCCGTTGACGTAATTAACTTAGAGCGTGTTAGTATAACTGAGGATCAAATAAATAAAGTTACAAAAGGCCAATATATTAAAATTTGTGATGAAAATAAGTTAGCTAATATAGAAAAAATACAGCTTATATACGAAAATAAATTAATTGCAATTGCTAGAGTAGAAGAAGATAAAGCTTTCCCTATAAATGTTTTTGTCTAATAAGTTAGAAGTGTAAGGAGATAGTTATAAATGAGAAGAGTGGGCTACATAGCTGTTTTTACACTAGCTATAAGTTTGTTTTTTACCTTATTAGTTTATTCTTTACCAACACAACAGGTTAATACCTGTCCTGGTAAGCCATATCCTGTAAGTAATTTCTTAACAAGAGGGCTACAAGGGTTAACAGGTTTAAACTGGGGTGCTGCAAAAATAGTTGAGTCACAGATTGAAAAACATGTTAAGAAATCTCTTGATAAAGGACAAGTAAAAGTTCATATAAAACCTTATAGTGCCATGGATTTATTGGCAGGAAAACTGAAAAGCTTTGATGTAAAGGCAAATAATGTTGTAATTGATGGTTTTTTTATATCATCTGCGGAAGCTAAAAGTTTATGTAGTTTTACTCATATTGATTATGAAAAAGACCCTATAGTTGCACTTGCCCCCATCTTATTAGGATATAAAGTCACTTTTACAGAAAATGACCTTAATAGCATTATTTCCTCAAAGGAATATAAAGATAATTTGACCAAAATCAAGCTAAAATTTAGTAATAGTGACATTAGTCTTATTGAATTTTTGAATCCTGATATTGATATTGATGGCAATAAAGTATTTATATCAGCTGATATGCACTTTATTGGTACTCCAAAGTTTGTTATTATCCCAGTAAAAATGGGAACAGGATTAAAGGTAAAAAATAATAGAATCAGACTTAATGACGTAAAGATATTATCAAATACTTTTGGAAAGAATATGACAATAATTTCTGAGTTTTTAGAAAAAATGACTCTTGCTGTTTTTGATATAAATAGTCTTGGAAGTGAGAATACAGAAATAACTATTAAAAATATAAATGTTAATAATGATAAAATTGATATAGAAGGAACTTTCTGGATAGCATCAAAGCAGTATCAATATAAGTAATTTTAAATTTTCAAAAATTTACTAAAACCTAGTGAGGTTAATAATGAAGATATCAAAAGGTTTAATAATAATTTTAATTTTTATAATACTAGTTATAGGGCTTGGTATAGCTTATAAAAATTCTAAAATAATGCCAGAAAATATAGTTTCTATCTATTTAGTTAAGTTAATTGATAAGGAAAAAACAGAAGTTGTATCTGTTACGAGAAAAGTACCTCATGGTAATGAGCCTATAAATATTGCTATTAGTGAACTTTTAAAAGGGCCGACATTAGAAGAGAAAAAAAATGGTTACTTTACAGAAATACCGGATAAAACTATCCTTTTAGGAATACGAGAAACTCAGGATAGAATCATAGTTAATTTATCAGAAGACTTTGGGATAAATGGAGGTTCTTCCAGTATGACAACAAGACTTAAGCAGTTTAATTATACTGTTCTTGATGTTATTAAGGATAAACCTGTATATCTTGAATTAGGTGGTAAGCCAGCAGAGTATATTGGTGGAGAAGGGGTAGAAGTTTCTCAGCCCCTTAAAAAAGCTAATTAGGAATTTTAATACAGGCATGGAAAAAGATCTTGATTATTATTTAAATCTGGACTGGACATTAGTTCAGGGAACAGATTTAGATTTTAATGGAAAACCCTATCATTATATTGAGATAAAAGAGTTTCCCAGTTTTGCTTATTGTGCTGTAAATCAGGAAACAGCTCTTGTTAATTATAAAAAGCAATTAAAATTACTTCTTCAGGTTATGTTGGAAGATGGAGAAAAAATCCCCAATCCTGGAGAATATGAGGAAGATTAGAGGTATTTATATTTCTATAGAAGGATTTGCAACCCTTCACCCGCCTTCATTTTCTTTGCTTGCCCAAAGAAAATGAAGCAAAAGAAAAGGCACCCTAAGCTTCAGCTTCTATGTTACTAACTTGCTTAGTTTGATGCTTTTTTAGTTTGCACGGGCAAACTCGCTTCGCTCAAACATGCCCTAACGCTTTATATTGACGCAAGTTGAAACATTACGAAGCTTACGCTAAAGGGAGTTTTAGTTTCTTAAATAGGCATTTGAGTGAAGTTATCCAGGCTCCATAAAAACACCTGCTTTTACATATAAATATGTACTTTAGGTTATAAATAAAAATCATTCTTTTGACTGTTTTACAATCATAGAAGCAATATTGGCGGCTCCAAATCCGTTGTCGATATTAACCACGCTTACGCAGGAAGCGCAGCTGTTTAACATACTTAGTAGCGTTGTTATTCCTTCAAAATTGGCTCCATAACCAATGCTTGTTGGTACTGCAATTACAGGACATCCTGATATTCCACCAACAAAACTAGCTAAAGCTCCTTCCATTCCAGCGATGACAATTATTGCTGAAGCATTTTGTATTTTATCTATTTCGTTAAAAATCCTATGGACTCCTGCAACTCCGCAATCAAAAATGGTTTCTGTTTTAATTCCTGCTGCTTTTAGAGTTATTACTGCT
>Ga0154603_1160_pt3 | contig 10121 bp, 9 predicted proteins | sample RifGroF2_FD_116032 | JGI IMG/M metagenome (GOLD analysis project Ga0154603, IMG submission 116032) | Candidatus Melainabacteria bacterium GWF2_32_7 | reverse complement strand
TGATGCCTTCATTATAGAAACTTGCATCAGCAGCAATAGCACTTGCTCCGGAATATCTGTTTGTAGCTGCTGATGTACCTGCTTCTAATGGGGATACACGTCCAAATGCAGCTACTAAACGAGAATGGATAGTACCGGGACCTACTATAGCTCCGCCTTTATCTTCAACAGCTACATAATCAACGTTTAATCTTGTACGGCCAATAGCTGAAATAGCATCTGAAAATTCATCGCCCGGGTTACCAGCTATGTCTGCATAACCACCGAAGCTGACGTCCCCATAAACATTTAACTTTTCTAAAACCGCAAGTCTATTGTCCTGTTCATCATTTTTAGCTTCAATTTTTGTTGCTCTTGCTTCTAAAGCTTCTGTCCTTGCTCTGAGAGCTTGTAATTCAGTTGCAAATTCTTGTTGTAGTCTTGCTACAGTTGCTAAATCTTCTTTACTTGCTTTTTCTGCTCCTAATCGTGCTATATCTTGTCCTATAGCTTTAACTGTTGCACTTAATGCCGCAGCCAATTCATATCGGCTGGCTGTTCTTGCACCACGGAATGTTTTGTCTGGGTATCCTTCAATTACGTTGTACTTTTCAACCAGGTCTTTTAACGCTTCGTAAGCCCAAACGTTTGAACTAACATCTGTTAATTCGTCTACGCTTGTAATAGCGTAAGCTGCCTGATTGTTAATAAGTCCTCCTGAAAAACCACAAACTGCAACACTAGCTGCAAGCAACAAAGGTGTTATTCTTTTTGCTACCATAATATCAACTCCTGTTACTCTAAATTCTATATAACAAGTATCTATAAAAGATTGATCTATTATTTTTACTCAGTTTTACTTGAAAGTCTTAGTCGAAACTCTTCTGTTTTCCTCAACTCACCTCCATATTCTTGCAAATGAAAAAATTTAATTATTTAAAGGTAATTTATACTTAAATGTGGTTTATTTATATTCCCCAACCTAGTATTTTGGAGTAGTCCCATGTCGTAATTTATAAATAATCTTTATAATGTTTGTTTTAAATCGTAAAATTTATCACATATTTAAATCAGGTTTACAATTATTCCGGTTGGCTGTTTTTTTATAAAAGTTATTTTTTTAATAATTGAGAATTTCTGTAATACAAAGAAAACCTGCTTTTTCTTTGTTGGAAAATTGAAAATTCCTTGTAATATTTCTTAATATTAATACTCGAATTGTTATTATTTGTAGATAAATAACAATTCGAGTATTAATGCTAAATTTAATGTGTATGTTATTACTGATTAGGTGAACTAATCGAGCCAGGTTATATGTTATTGATAAGATTACTCACCTGATCACCTTAAATTTGGTTATCTTGCAGCCAGCGAAGCAGGATGGGTCTTCGACCCATCAAAATAATACATTGTCATGCCGGGCTTGTTCCGGCATTTAACTAACGTACTCTGTTACTTTAAACCAAGTAAAAACATTTTTATCTCTGATTTTTATATTAACCTACCTGGCGAAAGAGCTTTACAAAAGCTGTTTTTGCAAAATACTTTAATACCCCGATAGTTTTAAATATATCTGAATTACAGGATCGATGTATTAATTTAAGCATTGCTATCGGTTCAAATATTGTCATATTAATAAGACAGAATAATTTGATAATTAATTTAATAAACATATTTTTTCTATGATTTATTAAATATTTGATTATCCAATTGGGATAAGTAGGCACCAGGCTAATTAATTGATTTAGTATGGAAGGGGAAAACTTTATATAACTTTTGAATCTGGAATCTTCAAAAGATAAATTATCTTTAGTAGCTTTCTTGTTTAACTCGGTCCCTTTATAAAAACATAATGAAAATAATTGAAACAAAAATGGTTTGCGAATTTTCAATATAATTTTTAACGTTTCCAGCAGGTCTTCTTCTGTCTCATAAGGATTATCCAAAATAATATCATATAAAGTACATAAATTAGCATCTTTTATTATATTTGTAGCATTCAAAAACATCTCATTAGAAACATTTCTATTATAAATTTCTTTATTAATCTTTTCACTTCCTGTTTGAAGACCCATGAAAGCCCAAACCAGTCCTGCTTCTTTAAGCATAGTTATTTTTTCTCTGGTAATATGCTTTGGTGTGGTTTTTATTGCAAATGGAAGTCCGATTTTAGTTTTATACTGAGCTGAAAACTCTTTAATCCATTCATTATCCTGAATAAGAAAGCAATCATCTTGAAAATTTAAGAAAAAAATGTTTGAATGCTGTTTTATTTCTTCGAGACATTCTGAAATTACTGATTCTACTGAGCGTTTTCTGAGTTTATAATTTTTATACAGATTTTTATACACAGAATTACAGCAGTAAGAGCAGGAATAAGGACATCCTCTCGTTGAAATTATACTGGGAAATATTCCGCTGTATCTTGAATAGATCCTTAACAGCCTATTATCAAATAGTGAAACTTTTCCCTGATGAACAACAAACATATTTTTGGGAAGAAGTCTTGGAAAAGGAAATTTATCGATATTTTCTTCAATAATTCCAGGAAATGATAAAAGTTGATCATCTTTTTTGATACAAATACCTGCAAGATTGCTATAGTCTTTACCCTGCTCTATACATCGGATCAGCTCCAGAAAAGTATTTTCCCCTTCTCCTCTGATTACAATATCCCCTATTGATAAACAGTCTTCAGGCGCAATAGTTGCATGAATTCCACCAAATACCAAAGGAACATTGCTAAATTTTGATTTAAATTTTTCAGCAAATTGAGAAACCCGAAAAAACTCATGAGACATCAGGCTAATGCCAACTATATCTATGTTATTTTCCTGAATAAAATTCAAAATCCCGATATCTGTGCTGGAATCCGCATCTGGCTGTAGTATTAAATAACTTTCGTAATTGTTTTCCAGAATATAGGAATGTATGTATTTTGCACCAATGATATCTGAATTAGTTTGAAAAGAAATAATAGCAACTCTCATAATAAATGCAGTGTATAACAAATTATACAGAGTAGTCCAGTTTGACGAAAACTATAGGCTTGTTTATGTGGTATTTAAAAGCCTTCCCTTAGATTGTACAAGTTTAGCTATTCTTTTATTAGTTTATAGAATGAGCTTTTAGCCCAAAAAGGAGGCTGAGTGACTTAAACATAGATTCTATACCAATAATTTGACTACTTATCTACCATCATCAATCTTAATCCTGTCATTCTGAGCGAAGCGAAGAATCTCAAATCATAAAAAGTAGAACTGTCATCCCGGGCTTGATCCGGGATCTAATCATCGTTCTTCTGTCAATTCTGAATGAAGTGAAGAATCTCTTTTATTTTATATTTTTCAATAAATGTCTAAATTCCTGAATTTCATCAAAAGTTTCCCGAGCAGATTTAATATACTTCTCAGCAATTTCAAGGCAGTGTTTCATGTCTAATAATCTGTATAAAAGTTCCTCTTGTTTTTCTTTATCCATAACGTTTATTCTCTATTTTTGCCAGTGTGACTGGTTGTAACTATTGCCAGTATAACTGACAATTTGTGTATGGACAAGATATTTTTAAAAAAAGTTGGAAATAAAATTCAAACTTTACGAAAAGAAAAAGGTTTATCGCAGGAAGAATTAGCCTGTGATGCAAAAGTCTCACGCTCCACAATCAGCATGATAGAAACTGCTCAAAATGATATAACTTTATCAAAGATAAAAAGAATAGCTAAAGCTCTTAATGTTGAACCTTATGAATTACTCAAATTTGATAAATAAATCATAGCATTGTCATTGTGAGCCATAGAAAAATAAAAGAGTCTTTTTAGCGCATAATGACAATACTAAAAATTATTTTATCAGATGCCGGAACAAGTCCGGCATGACAATATAAGAAAATATAAAAACAGGCTAATGGGTGTGAATAAGCAATATTATGTTTATATAATAACTAATTTTAATAAAACTGTTTTATATACAGGTGTTACAAATGATTTAAAACGAAGAATTTATGAACATAAAAATAAATTAATAGATGGCTTCTCAAAAAAATACAATCTGAATAAGTTAGTTTATTACGAAATTTTTGAAGATATAGAACCTGCTTTACATCGAGAAAAACAGTTAAAAAAATGGCAAAGACAATGGAAAATAAATATTATTAATGATTTTAACCCTGAATGGGCTGATTTATATACAAAAATTATATGAATCAATCTTATATCACTAAAAATCTGTCATTTTAGGCTTATTTCATTGGTAGGATGAACCTACCTGCTCATCAATCATCCTGAATGAATTAAGAAATTTCAATAAACGTCGTATTGTCATGCCGGACTTGTTCCGGCATCTATATAATATACTCTGCCACTTTAAACAAAACAAAAGAAAGATTGTGGCATAAAGGAAAGAGATTCTTCACTTTGTTCAGAATGACAGAACATGTTAGTTAGATTGCCACGGTGCCAGAGGCACAAACACATCATCAATAATTCTTGTATATCAAAGAAAGATTGATGATAATGTGACTGTGGCATAGCCACCTCGCAATGACAGTGCATCGTTTGTTGAGATTTCTCGCTTCGCTCAGATCCATCTTAAATTTGGTTGTCTTGCAGCCAGAGTTTCATCAACTTTTGATGCTGATGTAACCAGAGGTGATTCAAGAACCAATGTTGGATCGTTTTCTATTTCTGTATTAATTCTCTTCATAACATCAATAAAATTATCCAGCGTTCCTCTAGATTCTGTTTCTGTGGGTTCTATCATAATTGATTCATGGACAATTAATGGGAAATAAACTGTGGGGGGATGAATGTCAAAATCCATCAATCGTTTTGCTATTCCAATTGTGTTAACACCTTTAGCTTTTTGGTTTTCACCTGACAAGACAAATTCATGCATACAAATTTGATCATAAGGAAGTTTATAATAGTCTTTTAAATGTTCTTTCAGATAATTTGCATTAAGAACGGCATCTTCACTTACTTTTCTTAATCCTTTTTTACCCATCATTAATATGTAAGTATAGGCTCTTACTAAGACCCCAAAATTTCCATAAAAAGCCTTTACCTTTCCTATAGTATTTTCAAGGTTATAATTCAGATGATATTTTTGTCCATCAAATTCAACAATAGGAATAGGAAGGTAGCCAGCTAATTTGTCAACTACCCCCACAGGGCCTGAACCCGGACCACCGCCACCGTGAGGAGTTGAGAATGTTTTATGTAAGTTAATATGTACAATATCAAATCCCATTAAAGCAGGATTTGTGATTCCCATAATGGCGTTTAAATTAGCTCCATCATAGTAAAGAAGAGCTCCAGCTTCATGAACTGCTTGAGATATTTCAAGGATGTTTTCCTCAAAAAGGCCTAAAGTATTAGGATTTGTCATCATAAGAGCTGCAACATCGTTATTTAAAGCTTTTTTAAGTTCTTCAACATCAACCATGCCTTTTGAATTGGATTTAATTTCAATTACATCAAAACCGCACATTTTAGCAGTTGCAGGGTTAGTGCCGTGAGCAGAATCAGGAATTATAACCTTGGTTCTTTTTTCACCCAGTTTTTCAAAATAAGCTTTTACAATGAGCATGCCGACAAATTCACCATGAGCTCCAGCAGCCGGTTGCAATGTAACTGAATTCATACCCGTTATTTCTTTCAGGTATTCTTGCAGCTCATACATAAGCTGTAAAGCACCCTGCACTTTATCTTCACTTTGCTCAGGATGTATATTTACTAATCCGTCAAGATTTGCGGTAAATTCATTGATTTTAGGATTGTACTTCATAGTGCAGGAGCCAAGAGGATAAAAAACGGTATCAACAGAAAAGTTCTTCTGAGAAAGGTTTATAAAATGTCTCATAACATCTAATTCAGTTAATTCAGGTAGATTTACCTTATTTTCTCTAAGAATATCTTTAGGAAGATAGTTATCAAGATTTTTGCTTTCGATTCCAATTTCAGGAAACTTTACGCCTCTTCTTCCTTCTATACTTTTCTCAAAACTTATTTCTGTCATTGGTTTTTATCCTTTATTAATTAGCTTTTAAGATTATATTTTGCAGAAATTTCTTTCAAGCTATCTATGAAAGTGTTTATATCTTTAACATCATTCATTTCTGTTGTGCATATTAAAATGCAGTCTTTTAGTTCTTCAAATTTATTATCAAGCTTGATTCCCGCTAAGATGTTCTGATTTTCCATTTTTTCAATTAATTTGTCTGAAGATAAACCTTCTATTTGTACGACAAATTCATATAAAAAGTCAGAAAATAGAACTTTAAAGCCGGAAATTTCATTTATTTTTTCTGCTAAATAATGAGCACGCTGAGTAGAAATATTTGCAACTTCCTTTAATCCTTCAGGACCTACTACAGAAAGATAAGTAGTTGCAGCAAGAGCCATAAGAGCCTGATTTGAACAAATATTACTTGTTGCTTTAGCTCTTCTGATATGTTGCTCTCTAGCTTGAAGAGTTAAAGTAAATGCTCTTTCTCCATCTCTATCTTTTGTCATTCCTGCAATTCTTCCTGGAATTTGTCTTAAATATTCAGTTTTACAGGCTATAAATCCTCCGTGAGGGCCACCAAATGACATTCCTATTCCAAGAGGCTGAATATCGCCAACTACAATGTCAGCACCATATTCTGCAGGACTTTTTAATAAAGCTAAAGACACGGGATCTACCGCTACTATGAATTTAGATTTTATTCTTTTACTAACTTCAGAAATAGCAAAAACATCCTCAATACATCCAAGATAATTTGGATTTTGAATAAGAATGCAAGCATAAGTGTCTGCTTCTTTATTGTTTAATCCTTCTAAATCTACTTTACCATTTTTAATTGGTAAATATTCAACCTGAATACTTTCTCCAGCGCAATATGTGTTAATAACGGCTTTATATTGCGGGTTAAGGGTAGAAGATATTAAGGCTTTTGTTTTTTTAGTTAGTCTGGAAGCCATTAATATTGCTTCAGCTGAAGCTGTTGCGCCATCATATACAGATGCATTTGCAACGTCCATTCCAGTCAAATTACAAATCATTGACTGGTATTCGTACATTACCTGTAAAGTTCCCTGGCTGACTTCAGGTTGATAAGGAGTATAAGCTGTAATAAATTCAGATCTTTCTATTACAGTGTTTATACAAGCTGGGATATATCTGTTATAACTTCCACCACCAAGAAAAGAGATACAATTGGAAGTGCTAGTGTTTTTTTGAGCTAAATTCAGTAGCTTCCTTTGAGCTTGAAGCTCGCTTACGCCTTCTGGAATATTAAGTTCACTATTTATTCTTACTTTTGGATTTATATTTTGAAATAATTCCTCTATAGAGCTTAAACCTATTTTTTTAAGCATATCCTGACGAATTTCGTCAGTATGAGACAGGAAATTATACAATTTATTCTTCCTCTTCTTCCTCTTCTAAAAATTCTTTATATTCGTCATAAGTCATAGCGTTACTTAGATTTTCAGAATTATAATCAGTTATTTTAATCAACCAGCCTGCTCCAAAAGGATCATCGTTGATTAATTCAGGTTCAGCTGCAAGCTTCTCATTTATTTCGATAACTTTGCCATCTATTGGCATATATAATTCAGAAGCTGCTTTAACAGACTCGATTGTTCCAAAAACTTCTCCTTTTGAGAAACTTGTATTCTCTTCAGGCAATTCTACGAAAACAATGTCTCCCAATTGTTCAACAGCATAATCTGTGATTCCGATTTTTGCAGTATTACCTTCCGGTAGTATATATTCATGAGTCTTTGTACATAAAACTTTGTCTGGAACATTATTCATTAACTATACCCTCCTACTCCTAGTATAAAAAGGCCTTTTAACCATCTCAGCCGGATGAAGCTTCCCTCTTATATTTATATCTATTTTTGTACCTATTGAAGTTGGAATTTTTGTACTAACGTATCCAAGTCCTATATTAGCACCAACAAAAGGTGCAATACCACCACTGGTTACATAACCAACTTTTTCATCATCTTTAAAAATTTCATAATCATGTCTTGGTATGGATTTGTCCAGCATTCTAAATCCTACAAGAATTTTATCTAAATTTTCATTAGAAAGCTGGGATAAAATAATATTTTTTCCGTAGTAGTCTTCTTCTTTATCAATAGGGATAGACCAACCAAGAGATGCTTCAACAGGGGTTGTTTTTTCGTTCATATCCTGACCGTATAAAAGCATTGCTGCTTCTAGTCTCAAAGTATCTCTAGCCCCTAATCCTATTGGTTTTAAGCCGTATTTCTCACTTTTTGATAAGAGTTCTTGCCATAATGAAGGAGCTTCTTTATTGTTTATAATGATCTCAAAACCATCTTCACCAGTATAACCTGTACGGGATATAAATACTTTAAACGAGTCTAGATTTGTTTCTTTAATTGAAAATCTTGAAGGTTGATCTTCTTTTGATAAACCAAATTCTTCGATAATCTCTGTTGCTAATGGTCCCTGAATAGCTATCATTGCTAATTCAGCAGATTTATTCTCAATTTCAATATCAAATTGATCGTTTTTCTTGTTAAATTCTATCCAGTGTAAGTCATCATCAATTCTTGAAGCATTAACTATCAAAAGAAAGCTAGGATTATACTCTTTATCTTCAAGTCTATAAATAATAAGATCATCAATTATTCCAGCATTTGGATTAATAAGCTGAGAATAAACAGCTTTTCCAGTAGTTAATTTTGAGATGTTCTGAGGTACGAGCTTTTGTAAAAAATTAATTGATTCTGGTCCATAAATAAAAAATTCTCCCATATGGGATACATCAAATAAACCAGCATAATTTCTTACTGTTAAATGTTCATCTATTATACTGCCATATTGAAGAGGCATTTCCCAGCCTCCAAAAGGCACCATTTTAGCACCGAGTTTTACGTGCTCTTTACATAGTGGGGTTTTTTTTATTTTTTCCATAATTACTTTCATAATTCTAATAAAAAATTTTGTACCATATTCAGATTTTTAACCATCAAGAAATTTTGTCAAGTTATATTAGTACTTTGATCGAATAATTTTGAAGGGAGGTATGTTTTCGGAGGAGCCTTGCCTGTGCGAAGCTAACAGGCATAGTGACGGAGAAAATTTACCTCCCTGAAATATCTTCATAATTTTTCGGCCACTCCATTAGGTTAATAAAAGCTGTTTTATTAGACAACCTCTACTTATTAAAGATATTATCCGTTAAATCCTCCTTAATTATTTGATTTTTTAAGGTAGCTTGACGACCGATTAAGTAACCGGATATAGCAGCTGTTATTGGAACGCAAAGAACAATTCCAATACTGCCGGCTATTGCGGCTGCTATTTCACTTGCAATTGAATTTAAATTAATAAACTTAATAAAAGGGACATTTGCGGCAAGTAATATTAGAGGAAAAGCTCCTCCAATATAAGCAAGAATTAATGTATTACTCATTGCTCCTATTATATCTGTACCAACGTTTAAGCCTGATTTAATAAGCTGGGTAGGAGATAATAATGGATTTGTCTCTTTTACTTCCGTAATACTGCTTGCAATTGATATTCCTACATCCATTATTGCTCCCAGGGATCCTATGATCATTGCAGCGGTTAAGATTCCTGTAAAATCTAAATCAGGCCTTGAAGTCCATAAAATTACGGATTCCTGATCAGTTAGACCTGTTAAAGGAGCTATTTTAATTATCAGCATTGAAAGTAATCCGGCAACAGATAAGCCTCCTACAGTTCCTAGAGTTGCTGCAAGGCTTTTTATATTAATTCCTCCAATAACAAACATTGTAACTAGAGTCGAAATAAGAGCAATAGCTATGGTTGTTGGTATGATAGGATAATTACTTAAAATAGCAGGGATTAAAACAAAAAAGACTAAGAATGCTGTTATTCCTAACGAAAACAACGTTCTTAGTCCTTTTATGCCACTTACTGTGAGTATTAAAGTGAGAAATAAACCTAATATAATCATTAAAGCTGGTGCACGTTCAAGATCAGATATATAAAAATCAGACTTATCTCCTTTTTCTTCTATTTCTAGTATTACCCTCGATCCGGGTTTAATTTTAATATCATACGCAGGATTTGAGGTTAGTTGATTCTGAGTTTCTACGGTTTCTCCTTTATGTTTTCCGCTGATTATTTTAACT
>Ga0154603_1183_pt1 | contig 10216 bp, 9 predicted proteins | sample RifGroF2_FD_116032 | JGI IMG/M metagenome (GOLD analysis project Ga0154603, IMG submission 116032) | Candidatus Melainabacteria bacterium GWF2_32_7 | reverse complement strand
AAGTTTGTAAAGCCTATACTGTTCAGATGAAAGGTATTGTTTTATGGATTCAGGAGATTTATCTATGTAAGTAGGTCTTATAGCTTCGTGAGCATCCTGAGTATTTTTGCTTTTTTTAATGTAAACTCTTGGAGTTCCAGGATAATAGTTTTTACCGTAATGGCCTACAATATATTCCTTAGCTGAATCTTTGGCTTCATCTGAGATACGAGTACTGTCAGTTCTCATATAAGTAATTAAACCTACAGGACCACTTGAACCCATATCTATGCCTTCATACAACTTTTGAGCTATTTGCATAGTTTTCTTTACGCTGTAACCAAGCCTTGTACTTGCTTCTCTTTGGATAGTACTTGTGATAAATGGGGCCTGTGGATTTCTCTTGGATTCTCTGTTTGTAACTTTAGCTACTTTAAATTCAGCATCATTAACTGTATTAACAACTTTTGTTGCTTCTTCTTCATTATTTATCTCAATTTTTTCACCATTAAATTTGGTTAATTCTGCAACAAAAGAGTTTGTTGATTTAGGTTTTGATAATTCCGCACCTATTGTCCAATATTCTTTTGGAACAAAAGCTTCTATTTCTTTTTCTCTATCGCAGATTAACCTAACAGCAACACTTTGTACTCTACCTGCTGATAAGCCTTTTCCTACTTTTTGCCAGAGAATAGGGCTAATTTTATAACCGACGAGTCTATCTAAAATTCTTCTGGTCTGCTGCGCATTGACTTTATTCATATCAATTGCACGAGGATTTTTCACAGCATCTAATATGGCTGTTTTTGTTATTTCGTTAAACTCAATTCTATATATAGATTCTTTAGGCTTATCCAGAATTGACTGAATATGCCAGGCAATAGCTTCTCCTTCCCTGTCAGGGTCGGGAGCCAGATAGATATTATCTGCTTCTTTTGCTGCTTCGCTTAATTCTTTGACTACTTTATCTTTACCCGGCATGATTTCATATACCGGTTCAAAGTTATTTTTCACATCTACTCCGAGAACTTTTGCCGGTAAGTCTCTTATATGTCCTACAGATGCTTTAATCTGATAATCGTCGCCAAGAATTTTTTTAATAGTTTTTGCCTTTGCAGGAGACTCAACTATTACCAGGTATTTGCCTGATGATTTTTTTTCTCCTGTATCTTTTTTCTTAGTAGTTTTAGCCATTTCAAACCCATTTACGATAAAACACTTATATATTTCTGACCCGGTAATTGCTTTATTAGGCCGTTTAATTCTAAAGATGTTAAATTAATCATTAATTCTTGAGTATTTAGTTGTGATTTATTTAATATCTCATCAAATGTAATTGGTTCTAAACTTAAAATTTCGTATATTTTTCTCTCATTGTCAAGAAGATGTATTTTTAAACTTTTCTGATTATTCTCCGTATTTACATTATAGTGCCAGTTTAGGTAATCAAAAATATCTTTTGCATTTGTAACTACACCTGCACCATTTTTAATAAGTTGATGTATACCTTCTGTATTAGGATTTGTTATTAACCCTGGAATGCACATTAATTCTCTATTCTGCTCGAGACACAAATTTGCCGTAATTAGTGCTCCACTTTTTAGACCTGCTTCTGCGATTAAAGTTCCCTTGGATAAGGCGCTAACTATTCTATTTCTTACAGGAAATTTCCAGGGTTCAGGTTCTTCGCTCGGATAATATTCGCTGATCACTGCACCGTTACCATTTATAATTTCTTGGAAAAGGTCTTTATTCTTCTTAGGATAAATATGGTCGAGTCCTGATCCAAGAACTGCAATAGTTTTTAAATTATTTTTTAGTGCTGCTTTATGAGCGCAGGAATCTACTCCTAAAGCCATGCCACTTACAATTGTAATATCTGTTCCTCGGATTTCGTCAATGATCTTATTAAGAATTTCAAGTATGTAATGGCTGGCTTTACGGCTTCCTACAATGGCTAAAGTCTTATCCAGATTACAGACTTCTAAATTGCCTTTAATAAATAATATTGCCGGTGGGTCAGGAATTTGTCTTAACAAGAAGGGATAATTTTCATCTTGTAAAGTTAAAACTTTAATATCCCTCTTATCTATTTCCTCAAGTAATTTATCAGGGTTAATGGCTTTTCTTGCTTCAATAAAATTTTGAACCCTATCATATCTTAAGCCTTCTATTCTCAATAAATCAGCATTTGAAGCTAACCATGCTTCTTTTATTGAACCAAAGTGCTCCCAGACTTTTTTTATAAATCTGCTTCCTATAGAATTTACTTTGGAAAATGCCAGCCAGTACTTAAGATCACTCATGAAAAAATTCCTGAATAAACACCCTCGCCTGATAAAAAATAGTAAATGAATTTACTAAATTGCTATCATAATAGCATAACAATTTTAAAAATCTTGTATTGTAAAGAGAAATTTTACTGCTTAATTAGCTGTAGAAAGAATAGTTTTAACTCTTTTTAGTAATTTACCTATTTCTTGCTTACTGTTTTCAAGAATATCTTCTTTATTAAGTGTTAAGAGCTTTTTATTATCCATAACTATACTGCCGTCGATAATAACTGTCTCTATATCAGAGCTTTTTGAAGCGTAAACTATTTTTGTAGCCGGATCAACTTCTTCAGAGTGCCAGGAATGGAAGTCGTTTTCCAGATTCATAATAACTAAGTCTGCTTTTTTGCCTTCTTCAATGCTGCCTATTTCATGATCTAACCCAAGAGCTTTTGCTCCTTCTATTGTGGCCAGTTCAAGATATTTATGAGCTTCAATAGCACCAGGTTTGTTTAACACATTTTGCAGAAGTGCTGTTGTTCTTATTTCATGAAGCATATCAAGATTGTTGTTACAGGGTGCTCCATCAGCTCCAATTGAAACATTTATTCCTTTATCAAGTAATTTTGTAAGATTTAAAGTTCCTGAACTCAGTTTGAAATTGGAAGAAGGGCAATGGAGTAATTTAACTCCTTTTTCCTTCATTAATTTTATATCACTTGCATCTACCCATACGCAGTGAGCAGCAAGGAATTTTTCATTTAAAAGCCCAATTTTGTTGAAATATTCAAATTCTCTCATTCCCTTTAGGTTAATAACTTCCTGCCCTTCATTTTTATTTTCATAAGCATGGGTATGAACAGGAATATCGTAGATATCAGAAAGTTCTTTAACCTGATAAAATAACTCATCTGTACAGGATAGAATAAATCTTGGAGCAAAAGCATAGTTAATTCGATTATTCTCAGCTCCCTGCCACTGTTTAAATAGTTTCAGACTTTCTTCTATAGAGTTTTCAGTGGTTTCCAAGATATTTTTGGGTACGCCAATACCGTTGTCCATCATAGCTTTTCCAGCAAAAGCCCTCAAACCTGATTTTGCAATGGCTTCAAAAATTTTATCCGTATGATTTACCCCGCCCATATCGAGAATAGTGGTTGTTCCTCCTGAAATTAGTTCACCTATTCCTAATAGAGATGAGTAATAAGTGGAATTTTCATCATGAACAGCCTCATAAGGCCAGATTTTTTCTCTTAACCAATTGAGTAATTCTCTATTTTCAGCCAACCCACGAAATAATGTCTGACATAAATGAATGTGTGTTTGTACAAATCCGGGAAGAATGATTTTATTTTTTGCATCAATAATCTTATCTGCACTAACGCTAATATTAGTACCAATTTTAGATATTTTATTATCTTCAATAAGGATATCAGCACAATATAAGATATCTTTATCAGGATTTATAGTTATTATCGTTGCATTTTTGATTAAAAGTTTTGCCATAATATTAATTTTTATTTTTCTAACCAAGCCCTCGATATTATAACCCTAAGTTTAAATATTGATAAATTAATTTCTAGAATAATTTACAAATAGTTTAATCTGTCTTAATAGAGAAAGAACGTTGAATAACTTTATTGTATAGTTATAATAGTTTAATACTGGGTAAATGGAATCGTATTTAAGTTTATTATGTTAAATGCAAAAAAATATTTTACATTTTATTTGTTGATTTGCTTCATTTATTTCTCTTTTATTCAGGCTAGTTTTGCTTTTGATCAAAGTAAGATAATTATGGAGGCTGAAAAAATCAACCTTCAAAACCTTGTGGGTGAAGTTGATAAAAGGATTCTTAAAAAATACAATCCAGTAAGAATGACAGTAACAAATAAAAATAACGCTAAAATACAACTGTCAAATAAAGTTTATTATTTTACTGAAGACGGGAAAAAATATATTATTCCCAGTTCAGCTGTCATATTTGAGAAAACTAAAAGACATACGATAAGAAGAGCTGTCTTGGCAGCTATTCCTGTCACACTTGTAACATTTTTAATACTTACTCCTGCTGCAATGGGGGGTGTTATAGCTTATTGTGCATCTGCAAATGGAAAACTGGAAGATAATATTAAAAAACATAACTTAAAGCCACGTCATTTATTTGAGGATGATAGCTATTCAGCTTATGTGTTTATTCCTAAGAAACATAAAGGGGTTTCTGAAGTAATAATCAAGGATGTTATATTTAATGATGAGCAAACTTTTGATTTAAGTGCTCCTATTTCTGATGAGTACTTAAATTAGGAAGGCTGGAATATGTGTAAAAGAATAATTAGCTTAGCTTTTATAATAATTTTGATGAATTTATTTGTTTGTCCATTCAGTTTTGCAAGAGAAGTTATCCTTGAAAATGGCACAAAAGTTCGTTTGAAGCTTGTTGATAAGGTTTCTACTAACTTAAATAATGAGGGTGATGAAGTTAATTTTATAGTTATGGATGATGTAAAGCTTGCAGATACTACGTTAATTAAAGAAGGAACTAGGGCAACAGGTTTTATAGCAGAATTAATTCCAAAAGGCAAGGTTGGAAAAGCAGGTAGGTTAGCTATATACCTTGATTCAACAAAAGCTATAAATGGTAAAAGGGTTCCACTATCAGGAACTTTGACCAGAAAAGGTGAAGATAAAATTATTTTAACGGCAATTCTTTCTGTATTAGCATTTCCACCGTTTAGTCTTTTATTTTTGACAATGACAGGGCATGATGCTCAATTGCCTGCTGGATATCAGACAAATGCCAGAGTAGACAGAGATGTAATTTTATCTCTGGATAACAGCAGTTTCGTTCCTGTTAGTGATTTCAAGTATTAATAATAGTTTGATCTGTCCTCGAAAGCTAACTTCTTGATGTTATAAAAACTTCAGCAATCTTTATGTCTTCTTGAGTAGTTACTTTAATATTCTTATAACTTCCCATTACTGTAAATGAAGGCATGCCAAGAGCTTCTATTAGTGCAGAGTCGTCGGTAAAGTTTTGTCCTTGAAATTTTATATGGGCTTCTAAAATATCTTTGTAATTAAAGACTTGAGGAGTCTGGATATTCCATAACTCTTCTCTATTTAACGTTTCTATAATTCGATTCTCTTTATTAACTCTTTTTATAGTATCTTTTGTGGGAACAGCTACAATAGCTGCTCCTTTTTCTGTTGCAGTTTTAATTGAATTTTCTACAATATCCCTGGTAATAAGTGGCCTTGCTCCATCGTGAATAATAACAATATCAGGATTATTAAGAGTTTTTAGTCCTTTAAAAACAGATTCTTGCCTGGTAACGCCACCTAAAATAACCTGCTTAACTTTAGAAATATTATATTTAGACACTAAATTTTTTATTTCATCAATTATATTGTCTGATGTACAAACTATAATCTCATCAATGGCGTCTATTGATGAAATTGTCTGTAATGTATGGATAATAACAGGCATGCCGTTAATATTTTCAAGAAGTTTATTTTTGTTTGATCCAAATCTGGTTCCTGAACCTGCTGCTGGAATTATTGCCGATATTTTCATAGTTCTTACCTTAATAATATCAAAAGCATAAACTAAATTGTTCCTTATATAAAATGCTTAAAAGCTTCAGTATTGAGGCTGGATGAGTTAATCGTAATGATATCATTATTTACTTTAACATAAGCAGAAGGATTGTTGTTTGATTCAATAACCCTACCAATTACTATAATAGACATTTGCTGTTCAGCTAATTTTTCCAAACACTCTTTAGAAACTGTTCCAACGAGTTGATAATCTTCTCCGCCGTAAAAAATCCATTTAAGAGGATTTATTTCAGCTATTTGAGCAATAGTATAAAGGTCTTTATCAACAGGGATATCTTTAAAGTTTATTTCCATACTGACATTGCTTTGCAGGCAAATTTTGTAAAGCGCATCAGCAAGACCGTCACTTGTGTCCATTAATGCAGGAGGGGTTTTACAGGATGAAACTATAGTTCGTCCTTCTGCTAAGCGAGGGATAGGATTAATATGGGTTTTTATAAACTTGTCGGATATATCTTTAGGAATATCCTTTATTAAATTTGGTGAATTTAACTGTGTTTCCAGCAACCACAAGCCAGTTGCGCTTGAACCGGATTCGCCTGTAGTGATAACAAAATCACCAACTTTAGCATAACTTCTCTTTGTTGGGGTAATTCCATTTCCAAAACCCATCATTGCTATACTAATTGTGATTTTATCAGCTCTTGTCAGGTCTCCTCCAATTACTAAAACGCCATATTTCTCACAAATATACCTAACTCCCCGATAAAATTCTTCTACAAAATCCTCATTAATATCTTGTGGGAGTGAAAGTGATATTAATATATAAGCAGGAATCCCTCCAGCAGCTGCAATATCACTTAGATTAACGGCTATAGACTTTATCCCAAGATCATAAGGGCTAATTGTTGATTTTCTAAAATGGACATCTTCAATTAAAGTATCCTGGGTTAAAATTAAATCTTTTTCAGCAATATAAGCAGTATCATCACCAATATATGCCGATGATTCAGGCAGCAAACTTTTAATTAAATTTATAAACTTATCTTCTTTCATATAAGTATTTTATAATAGTCAGGTAATTTACTTGAGGAAATTTTTTTGGTTCTAAATTATTATATTAAAAGATAAAGTTTGGGGTTATTCTATGAATACTAAAACAGTTGCTATATTTTTATCTTTATTGTTGTTATTTAACTCATATATTCCTGTTGCTTGCTCTGCAACACCTCAAAACAGAAATCAACAAATTCAGCAAGGGAATAAGTATGCTAAATCCGGGCATGATGCTTATAATGCAGGACAATACTTGAAAGCAGGTCAGGATTATGAGAAGGCATATGAAATTACAAAAACTAATCTCTATATAGATAATGCTGTCGTTGCTTATAAAGCTTATGCGTATAATTTAACAAATGATAAGAAGTATGATGAAGCTCTTAAGTATTGTAATAAAGCATTATCATTAAATAATAATGATAAAAATTCTAAAGAATTATTATCTGACATATATTTTTCAAGAGGCGCTGATTATTTTTATACAGGAAATCTTGAAAAAGCCAAATCTGATTTTGAGGCATCTTTAAAATACAGTACTCTTAAAGAACAAACCGATAGAGCTAAAGATGGATTAGCGAAAATAGATACAGTTGTTAAAAAAGGATCAACTGTAGTTCCAAACTATCAGGAAACAGCGGATACTTCTATTCCTGCTATGATAACCATAATAGAAAATAAAATATATGGAAAAACCAATAGTGCAGCACCATTATTGACAAGAATAAATAAGATTGAACAGGATACACTTGGTCAAACTTATGAGGGAGATGGTTTAATTGTAAGAGTTGATAGATTAAAAAGGACTATTTTACCTGAATTTGCTCAACAAACTCAAAATATTGGCTATAGTGATATTTATGAAGGAACTTATATCCCTGAAATAATGCAGCAAAGTATGGGCAAAGTGACTATTATTGGTAAAATGCCCATAACTGTATACATAGATGATACTAAAATCAAACCATACAAGAAGTTTTATAGAGATGCAGCTATAGAAGGCTTTAAAGAATGGGAAAAAGCATCTGAAGGTAGAATAAAGTTTAACTTTGTTTATGACACTTCAAGAGCTGATATAAAAGTGGCATGGTGTGAGGATTTTGAGGATTTTCCCTGGCAACCGACTTTACAGAGGGAAGATATTTCAGCTGAAAAAGAAAGAATAAAATACAGAAAAGCCAGTACACTTGTTCAGGTTGGCTCTGTTCTAGGCATGATTGCAGGCGGATTGCTTGGGGTGCCAGTTATTGGTGGTGTTGGAGCTATGGGATCTTCTGTAGCCTCTCCAATATTACAGCATAAAGGGACAAAAATGGAGCAATTTTCTCATGATATTAAAATAAATATAAAAGTCACTGAAGGCATGACCGATGAACAGGCTAAAATCAAGATTAAGCAGATAGCTACTCATCAAATGGGGCATGCCCTTGGTATTGCTGGGCATAGTAATAATCCAAACGATATAATGTGTGTTAATTTCACCGCAACTCAGTTATCAGATAGAGATATTAAGACCATTAAAGAGATATATAAATCCAAAGAGCCAGATAAAAAATAAATAAGGTGTCATGCCGGACTTGTTCCGGCATCTATTAAAGGATTAAGTTAAGCAAATATCCTGTAAGTATTATTAATCCTAATAGAACCCCTATATAAGTAAGTAATAAGGGTAGTTTTAATGCTCTTTTTAATATTAATAATTCAGGGATAGACGTCGCAGTAACTGCCATAGTAAAGGCCATTAATGTACCAATTGGTAAACTGTGACTGATAAAGATCATTAATATCGGCAAAGCTATAGTTATATTGATATAAAAGAACATTACCATTAGTACAGCTATAGGCACACCAAATGGATTATCAAATCCAACATATTTAATAATTTGATCAGATGGTATATAACCCTGGATTAGAGTTGCAATACCTATACCTATTAGAATATAAAGCCAGAAACTTTTGAAAAAGCTGAAAGATTTATCTTTTGCAGCAATAATTATATTTTTAAAACTCTTATTACCTGTATCGTGACTTATTTTTGATCGATTTTTATCAATTAGGGGCTGAATATAATTATCTAGTTTAAATAATCCTATTAGTATACTTCCAACAAAGCCAATAACTATTCCTATAGCATAGTAGATAAAAGCAATTTTATAACCAAATACATTCCAAAACAGTGCAAAAGCTAGTTCGTTAGTCATAGGAGCAGTAATTAGATAAGTAAAAGCAATACTTGTTGGAATACCTGCTTCTAAAAAACCTATAAAAACAGGAATTACAGAAAAGTCTTCTACCGGAGTAATTACAGCCAGAAATGATGATATGATATTTCCCATTCCAACTTTCTTATCGCTCAAGATTTTTTGTGTTTTAGCAGGGGTAATTATTTCTCTAATTATGCCAATGATAAATCCTATAATCAGGATTAGTATGTAAACCCTAAGCGTGTTAGATATAAAAAACTCCAACCCTTCAGCCATTTTAGAAGATGAAGATAAATCCAGGATTTTATATACAAAAAAGTTGACCAATAAATCTAGAAATTCAAACATAATCAAAATTTATTAGCCGAGTATTATCTGAAAAACAATGTCTATTTAGACAATTTAAAGAATAAAATTGAATAAATATCCTGTAAATATGATTGCTGCTGTAAGGATGGCGACAAATATTCCTAAAAGAGGCAGTTTTAAGACCCTTTTAAGGATTAGCAATTCTGGCAAAGATATTGCAGTAACAGCCATTGTAAAAGCCAGAACAGTTCCTATTGGCAAGCCCACTTCTACTAGTACAACTGAGAGAGGCAAAATCCCTGCGCAATTGCCATATAATGGAACTCCTAATAATACTGCAAGAGGAACAGCAAAAGGATTATTAACCCCTGCATATTTTATTAGAAACTCAGTTGGTACATAACCATGAAGGAAAGCCCCTATTCCGACTCCGATAATAACGTATATCCAGATTTTTCTAAAAATGTTGATAGAGCTGTCTTTTGCGTCATTAAGCCTATCTTTAAAGTTCTTATTCTCGCCTGAAGGGCAGCAAGAGGGAATTACTTTTGTTTCAAATACAAATTGTTCAATATATTTTTCGAGATTGAAGGCTCCAATTATCATACCTGCTATTATGGCTATTATGAATCCTGAAATAATATAAAGAGCAGTGATTTTAATGCCGAATAATCCCCATAGAATAACTACCGCAACCTCATTAATCATAGGAGCAGCAATTAAATAAGAGAAAGTTACTCCTAAAGGAATTCCAGCTTCTACAAATCCAATGAATAATGGTACGGCTGAACAGGAACAAAAAGGAGTAACTATGCCAAGAGATGCTGCCATAAA
>Ga0154603_1191_pt1 | contig 10252 bp, 12 predicted proteins | sample RifGroF2_FD_116032 | JGI IMG/M metagenome (GOLD analysis project Ga0154603, IMG submission 116032) | Candidatus Melainabacteria bacterium GWF2_32_7 | reverse complement strand
CTAACTCTCCTCTTGGTGAAGGTTTGAGGTTTTTAGCAAATTCTACAACTTTATTATCATAAAAGTATAATCCGGTTACGGCGTAATTTGATTTTGGTTTTTTAGGCTTTTCTTCTAATGATAGAACTTTCCCGTCTTCATCAAACTCGACTACTCCAAATCTTTCAGGATCTTTTACTCTATAACCAAATACTGTAGCGCCGTTTTCTCTATTTACTGCATTTTTGAGCATGCCTGAGAAGCCCTGGCCGTAGAAAATATTGTCTCCAAGAATAAGAGCTACATTATTATCTCCAATAAACTCTTCCCCAATGATAAAAGCCTGAGCCAGGCCATCAGGAGAAGGCTGAACGGCATAAGAAATGGATAAACCCAGTTCATTTCCGGTACCGAGAAGTTGCTCGAAACGGGGTGTATCTTCAGGGGTGGATATGATAAGAACTTCTTTAATTCCAGCAAGCATTAAAACAGAAAGAGGATAATATATCATTGGTTTATCGTAAACAGGTAAGAGCTGTTTTGATACGCATCTTGTAACAGGATAAAGTCTTGTTCCACTTCCTCCGGCTAGTATAATCCCCTTCATTCCTCACTCCTTATTTTTATATACTGTTCAATAGCTTTTTCCCAATGTTGACAAATTCCCTCATTATTCATAACAGAATAAGCAGGTCTCTTTGCAGGTCTTGGAAATTCATCTGTAGTTACAGGTAATACTGGTATTTTGATGTCCATAAGTTGAAATATTTTTTTTGTAAATCCATGCCAAGTGGTCTCACCTGATCCACAGGCGTGATAGATTCCATAAGGATATATTTCTTCTAAAATTTTAATAACAGCCCCAGCAAGATCAACAGTCCAGGTTGGACAACCTTTTTGATCATCAACTACTTTTAATTCAGGTTTTTCCTGTCCCAATTTTATGATTGTTTCAACAAAATTTTTACCTTTATGTCCATATAGCCAGCTCGTTCTTGTTATATAGTGTTTTGGATTATATTTTTGAACAGCAATTTCCCCTGCAAGCTTTGATTTTCCGTAGACACTTTGGGGATTTGTTTTATCATTCGGCTCATAAGGAGTATTGTTAGTTCCATCAAATACATAATCAGTGCTTATATATACAAGAGGAAGCTCTAAATCTCCTGTGATTTTGGCTATATTTTCTGTACCCGTTTCATTTATTAAAAAAGCTGTTTGAAGATCACTCTCTGCGCCATCAACATTGGTATAAGCGGCTCCGTGGATTACAGCATCACAGGTATTATTTTGGAAAAAGGTGTTTACATCGTCATATTTAGTAATATCCATATTATGAATATCAGTTTCAATGACTAAATAGCCTTTATCTTTTAATAAAGCAGCTAAATCCTGCCCGAACATTCCTTTTGCACCTGTAATTAGAATCTTTTTCAACTTTGGCTCCTTAAAGAACGGCTGTTTCTTTTTTATTTTGAAGGTTTTCAATCCATTCTTGGTTATTCAAATACCACTGGATAGTTAGTTTTATTCCTTCTTCAAAGGTTACACTAGGACTCCATCCAAGTTCATTCTGAATTTTAGAACTGTCTATTGCATATCTTCTATCATGACCTAATCTGTCTTCAACATAATTTATCAAAGATTCAGTCTTGTTAAGTTCTTTAAGAAGGAGTTTCGTTATTTCAATATTTGGTTTTTCGTTATTTCCACCAATATTGTAAACTTCACCTTCTTTACCTTTATGTAATACTGCATCTATTGCACTGCAATGATCATAAACATACAACCAGTCTCTGACATTCATGCCATCACCATAGACTGGAACCTGCTTATCTTGCAATAAATTGCTTATAAATAATGGGATAAGTTTTTCCGGATACTGGTATGGACCATAATTATTTGAGCATCTTGTAATTAAAACAGGCATTTTAAAAGTTTCAAAATATGCTCTTGCTATTAGATCTCCACCTGTTTTACTCGCCGAATATGGACTATTAGGTGCTAATGGAGTATTTTCCGTAAAATACCCTGTTTGTCCAAGAGATCCATAAACTTCGTCGGTTGATATCTGTATATATCTGCCTATTCTGAATTCTTTTGCAGCTTCTAACAGAGTTTGTGTTCCAAGAACATTTGTCTGGATAAATATTTCAGGTCCGGTAATGCTTCTATCAACATGAGATTCTGCTGCAAAGTTTATACAGCAATCAACTCCTCCCATAATTGATGTTACAAGATTTTTATCACATATATCTCCGTGAACGAAGGTGTAATTAGGATTATTTTCTATATCTTTTAGATTTTCTAAATTTCCTGCATAAGTTAAAATATCAAGATTGATAATTTTATAATCAGGATATTTGTTTAGAATATGCCTTACAAAACAACTGCCTATAAAGCCCGCTCCGCCTGTAACAAGAAGTTTCATTATCTTGAATTCTCCTATTAATAAACAAAATTATTATCTATATCTTTTAATAAAGGTTGTTTTAAGTCTTTCTCTGAAATAATAAAATTATCAATCTGCCAGTTTATACCGATTTCAGGATCATCCCATCTTATTCCTCTATCGTTTTCAGGAGAATATTCTTCCGTGACGCTGTAAATAATCTCTGCATCGTCGCTTAAAACAAGGAAACCATGAGCAAATCCTTCAGGAATAAACAACATTTCTTTATTATCTTCTGATAATATAACACCTACCCATTTTCCAAAACTTGGAGAACCTTTTCTGATATCTATTGCGACATCAAAAATTTCACCTCTAATGCATTTAACAAGTTTTGCTTGAACTTTGGGATTCTTTTGGTAATGTAATCCTCTTAGAACTCCTTTTGAAGACTTGGAGTGGTTGTTTTGAACGAATATTTGAGGAATTCCATTTTGACGAAACTCTGAATATTTATAGGTTTCTGCAAAAAAACCTCTGCTATCAGAAAAAACCTTTGGTTTTATTAGAATAACTTCAGGAATATCCAATTTTTTGAATTCAAGAGGCATTTTAAAATTTCCTTTAATTCCAATAATATAATCATATTATAAAAATTAGAAATTAAAAAAGTAAATGTGATAGATAAGATACATAATATAAACTATAAAAGTTTATTGAGTTTTATTTATCAGGATTTTCCTTGGTAAAAAAAGCTATACCAAGGTTGTTATATGCTTCAGCATAATTTGGATTTAATTCAAGAGCTTTTTGATAATAGTTTATGGCTTTATCTAACTCATTTTTATCTCTGTAAATATTACCCAGATTAAAATGTGCTTTAGCATTACGAGGATTTACTTCCAGTACATTTTCAAAACATTTTACTGCATTATCAAGATCGTTTTTGTCGATATAAGTTTTAGCAAGGTTAAAATAGGCCATTTCGTATGTAGGCTTCAATTTCAGAGTTCTTTTGTAATAGAATATAGCCTCATCCATATCACCTTTTTCTTTTAACACATTTGCAAGGTTAACACATACATCAGCATCTCTTGGGCTTATGTCTAAAGCTTTTTCATAATGATAAATGGCTTTATCTAGATCATTTTTATTTTTATAAACAATTCCCAGGTTATAATGAGCTTCCAATTGATCTGGATTTAATTCCAAAACTTTTTCATAGTAGGCTATTGCCTGATCAATGTCGTTAATACTTCTATATGCTAATCCTATACTAAAATATAGCCCAAAGTCTTCGGGCGCAAGTATTAGGGCTTGTTTATAGCTCATTATTGCTTCTTGATATTCTTTTTTATCAATATAAACATTTCCAAGGTTTTTATAGAAATAAGCTGAAGGGCTTATTTCCAGGGCTTTTTTTATGTATTTGACAGCTTCATCATATTCTTTAAGCTGATGTAGAAGTATTCCAAATAAATTTAAAGCGTTTGTGTTATCTGGATCTTCCTGCAATACACCTCTATAAATGATTTCTGCTTCCGGAAATCTTCCAGCCTTGTGATATTCTAATGCTCGATTTAATTTATTGGTAATTTCCTGATTAGACATATATCTCATTCCTTATTTATAGTATTGGAGTTAAATGTATTTTATCATAATGATTGAAAACCTTTATAATTAGATTGGATGAGTTTATCATTATTCACCAATTTTGGCATGACAATACGGCTGGATGAAAATATAATACCCTGATATGCAAGAGGTGTTTTTTATGAAGAAAAGATGGTTAAACGCTGCAAGGTTGTTAGCTAGTATTCTTATTTGTCAGTTTGCCGGATTAATAGGTAGTGTGTTTGCAAGATCTTTGGGCTGGTATAATGACCTGTTTAAACCTGATTTTACTCCGCCTGATTGGGTTTTTGCTCCTGTTTGGACGATTCTTTATACTTTAATAGGTATTTCTTTATATTTAGTTTGGAATCAGGGTCTGAATAAACCTATGATCAGGACTTCTTTGATTTTTTTTGGAGTTCAACTTGCACTAAATGTTTTGTGGACGCTTGTTTTCTTTGGTTTACACTTTATAACCGGAGGGTTAATTGTCATTATACTTCTCTGGATTGCTATATTTACAACAATATTCATATTTTCAGTTATATCTAGAGCCGCAACTATATTACTTCTTCCATATATTGCATGGGTAACTTATGCAGCTTATCTTAATTTTGAAATATGGAGATTAAATGTATGGGAATATTAAAGTTATTTAATTGTAATATTCAATAACAGGGCTTGCGCAAACAGGATGTCATGCCGGACTTGATCCGGCATCTATCCAATTATCATTTATAGCTTAGAATTGAAACATAGACAGATCCCGCATCAAGTGCGGGATGACAATTCTCGTTAATATACAAAACAGAATTGAAAAGGATTTCTACGATTACTAGCAAATGTCATTCGCTAAAATCCAAGATAAATGACTTCTTTAGAGAATTTTAGAAATTATTTCTCATTATTTCTCTATTTAGGACAATCTGCGTAAGGCCTGTCAATAAATAACCTGAGTCGCTAGTTAGCCAAAACCAGCCTGAATATTGAGAATTTTTTCTCAAATTAACTAGTGACTGAAGTTAAATAGCTATTATTATTTAGCTATACGCCAAAATTTTATTTTATAATAGTTATTATAGGAACAGTAAGTTTCTCCTACTGAATAATAGTTGATTTTATTACTATCATATGAAGAATTTGATGGAGGGCTTGCTAGACATTTATGTAAAAGCGATATGTCTCTTGGATAAGTGCTTCTACAATGATTCGCATGATTTGTATCACTTCCTGTTTTTGAAACATTACCTGTCTCAATAACTTGTCCATCCTTATCAAGAAATTCTATCTTTGTTAGTTTATTATTATCACTTTCATCTTTTTTTAGCATAAATTGTAATTTGTAACCTGTTGGACTATTTTGTAAGGTAATCGTTAATTGATCATGAGAATAAGGATTATCCCAATTTTCCAAAGACCTATCATTATAAGCTAAAGCTAAATTAATACATAAATAAAAAGCAGCAATTAATGATAAAGCTAAAAGTGTTTTATTTGTTTTAATCATGGGAATACTCCTTAGTTATTTGAGGTATCTGTCTAATTTTATTTAAAGTGTACCAGCATGTCTAGAAAGTTCTTTTAGAGCTGTTTCTAAAATTTTTAGACTATATTTATCGACCAGAATCCAGCTTAAAATCTCATCTTGAGATTTCTCAAGAGTCTGAGAAATTTTTTCCAGAACAGATTTAGGCATGCCTCTTTTGCCTGTAATAATTTGATTTAAACTGCTCTGGCTATAATTTATCTGTTTTGCAAGAGCGGTTCTGGACATGTCTTTTTCTTGAAGTGTTTCATCAATTTTATTTGTAAGAACAGACTTTCTTTTATGCGGAAATTCTTTTTTTATCTGGATAGCACGTTCAATAATTTCTTTTGGATATTTATCAGCAAGAATCCATCCTTCAAATTCTTCTCTTGATACTTCAAGAATGGGCAAAAGTTTTTCTATTAAGTTTTTAGGAAAGGGATTTTTACCTCTAAAAATATTATTGAGATAACCGTCATCATAATCTACAAGTTTACTTAATTTGTAGTAAGAAATATCTTTATTTTCTAAAATACCATCTGTTTTGGCTTTAACTATAAGCATTTTGTCCCTTTTTTGTTAAGTTTTTATACTTGAGATATTTTGAACTTGACTTGTCCTTTTATATCGTTTATAGTTAGAATGCAGAAAGTCAATTTTATTCAAAGATAAATAATAAAAAATATTGCCCTAAACAAATTAGGGTTGGTTTTTGTATCCTCAAAAACTAATCATAGCATAAATGAAAGGATTATTATTATGGATAATGATATTGCCAATATTCAAGCCGTAGGAACAGATTTAAAAATGTCGATTGATGACTTGATTTACCATATCAAAACCATCAAGGAAGATGTCGAAAAACTAAAACAAAGTAAAGACAAAAATATTTCAAATGCCTGATTTACTTATCTGTTTTTGATATATTATTAACAACAATAAAAGGTTTTAGACTTTTCTGTGCAAGATCAAAAAAATTATTCTTAAAATTAAGCAATTTTAAATTTTTTTTGTTTTTAATGATATGAAATAATAAAAATTTGAGGAAGGAATAAATGCCACAAATTATTACAGGTTATTCTGGGCGTTATGGTAATATTGGCAAGAATACGGATTTTACCAAAGGTGATAATGCTGCTCGTTATGGAGCAAATGTTGCTGACAATGATTCATTTATAGGAATAAACCCGGCTAAACTTAACTCAGGTAAGATGTTTATTCCTGGAGGTATAACAAAACTTGAAGTTTTACAAAAGAGCAGTTTAGCTTATGCTAACAGGTCAATGGACCCTTATGATAGTTTTAATGGTAAATCAATTTCAAACGCTGATGCAGGATATAGATTTTTAGAAATAAATAAAGATGGAAACGCTGATGATGCTATATTTGTTGTATTTTCACGTTTGAAATCAATTCTATATGGCAATGATAAAACTTACGCTGATTTAAATAATGACGGTGCTGTTGATACTAAAGATAAAGAAGAATTAAGCAAAAAATTAGACCCAAATAAAGATGGAAAAATTGACGATGAAGAAGCTACAAAAGTGGGTAAAATATTTGATTTAAACGGTGATAATCGTGTAAGTACGGCTGAAAAAGCAGCAGACTTTATTGCTACAGATTCAGTAAAAGGGCAAGATTTCCAAAATGGAATTATAGATCGAGAAAAAGAAAAAATGATGGAATGCTTTAGAGCTGCTGAAATAGTTGAGAGTCCAAATTATAGCTATGGAAATTGGACAAAAGAATTTAGTCAGCAAGCTTATGATTTCTATAAACTCGGTGAGGCTGAACAAAACTTTGTAATGCCTGAGTGTAATTATAGACTTATGCCTAATCCAGAACCAGAAGAAATCTAGTAAAACACATCATTATAATAAATAAAAATTAAATTTACAATCACGCTCGAGTGTATGAGTTCAGAACTTTTATTTTACAAAATGTTGCATGATTTTTATATGTAGGAAGATTATTAATTAGACTTATATCAAGGTAGATAATTATAACTTTTCAGCCCTACCAATTCATATCTGGTAGTCTTGGAATATGATTTTTATGGTGGGTTAAGGATAACCGAGATAATTCATACCAAATGATAGACAAAATACGAAATTATCAATAATAACCATTATAAAGTTTTGTATTTTTATATTGAAAATCAATTGACTGGTGCTGGTATTGTGTTAGTATTTTTTTGGTTACTATTATTTTTATAGGTGAGAGTAGAGCTAATGGCAAAAAAAATAATTTTGAACAAGACTTTAACAGCTTTTTTATTGGTGTTATTTTTAAGCTTTTCCTCATTAAGTCTGGCAGTTGAAGATGCTGTCCAAAATTATATCGAAAAAGGAAATACAGCTTTAAAGTATGCTGATTATAATGATGCTATCGAAAACTATAATAAAGCCGCTTCTATTGATCCAAATAATGCTCAGATTTATTTTTATTTGGGAAATACATATAATCAGCTCGCTGAATCGGAATCATACAACGAATATTGGGGCATATACAGTTTAAATAAAGATCATGGAAAAGCTGTAAAGTATTATGAAAAAGCTTTGACGCTTAATTCAAATTTTACTGACGCTCGAATTCCTTTAGCAGGTATTTATACTGATTTAGGAAGTGCTTTTTTTGATAAAACAGATTTTGAATATAGCAGTACAGATTTGCATAACGCAGAGAAACATTATAGAAAGGCTTTATCATATTATCCTGATTATCCGGAAGCTTTGCTAAAATTAGGTGCTATTTATTCTGCTTTTGCAGCAAGCGGTTATAGTTGCCCTGGTCATAGATTTAATATTACAAGCAGAGGTTGTAGAAAATTAGCGCAGGAATATTTTGTAAAAGCTCAATCAATCAATCCAGGTTATGAAAAGTTAATTCAAAAATATTCGAATTGGGATTATAAAATACAAAGAATCGGATATTAAATTACACTTTTGTACGTTTTGCACAGTTAATTATTGAGGAATAAATTATGAAAAAAATGCTAGTTATATTTATTTTATTAACGTTAAATACTTTTGCTTTTCTTTTAGCTTCAAACGCAGAAAGCAATATTAATCAACCAAATGCTCAAACTCTTGACCATAAGCAACTGGCAGAAATAGCTGGAGGTTATTGTGGTTCAAACAAGACAGGATTAGATTATGACAAAGGTAGCGCATATTATAAGCAGGCTATTTTACAGTCTCCATACTGGAAATACTATTGGGGAGTTGCAAAATGCTACGATAATAAAGCACTTTATGCTAGTAAATCTCGAAATATTGCAATAAAAAATGAAAAATTGGCAGAAGTGAATTACAAGGAAGCAATCCGATTAATACCCCAAGATGAAACTAATTTATATGAAATTGGAAGTTTATATCGCACTTTAGGTTCTCTTTACCATCATTCTCGTAATTTGGGTTTTATTTGCTATAACGCTAAAGAAAATGATTTAGCTATTGAAAGTTACAATAAAGCTCTAGAATTTATGCCTAATGATTTTCTTACTTATGAATGGTTAGGTGATCTATACGAGGATAATAAGTTTGACCATAAAAAAGCTATAGAATATTATAAAAAAGCTCTTACTCTTACTAATGATCCAAGTGAGATTAATTGGGTTGAATCCAGAATAAAAAAGGCTGAGAAAAATCTTCTGCCTTACTAAGGACGCAATAAAAAATACTTACGCATTTTTTATTGCTCGATTATTTGCTGGTTATAAGAAGCAGGCTACAAAAATACCTATTGGATTTTTCATCAAAATCCATAAGTATTTTTTACGCTGTCCTTAATAAAATTGCAGAGTGATCTTTATATTTTGGATAATTCTACAACCTGCAAGTGAGATAGGTTATTAAACTACCTATCTCACTTTTATAATCAGCTCGAGTGTACGAGTTTAGAATTTTTCTTTTTAATTCAGCGGGTTAAAAACCACTTTATGGAGTTTGTGCAAAATTTATCAGCCACACCTAATCGATTGCGAATCGGTATTATTTTTACAAATCCTGCTTTGTAATAAAGGATTCTTTGTCCATTTTTACATAGAAATCCTGATAAAATTCATTTTCAGCCTCTGTAATAGTTTTTAATGTTGTTTGACTACCTGTATGAGGAGCAAAAACTTTTTCATTAGTATTAATTCTAATTTTTATTTTTTTATCGGTTAATTCAGATACATTAAGGGTTATAGTGTTTTCAACATTGTAAGGGGTATGCGCATCTTTAATCCATATCCAGAATATTGTTGAATAAATACCAAAGGAAATCCCCGACATTAAAATAAAACCAGTATAATATCCTATTTTAACCTTGAGAGGTCGGGGTCTTGCAGATTGTTTCATTGCCGTTACGAGACTTAATTCATTATCAAGGTTTATAATTTTATATTCCTCGTCCTGAATAACATTTAAAGCCATTTTCATTAATTCGCTTTCAGACTTTGTATCATAAATTTTTGTCTGAGCAGCTCTTTTATCAAGGGCTGATGCTTCTTTTTCCTTTTTAGCAAAAGCAGGCATATGAAAAGAAAAAATAAATGTAAATATCAAAAGTTTAGCTGTAATTCTTTTCATTATCATATCCCCTGCGATTCAATAAACAAACTTTTGTCTAACTGGCTAAAAAATTCTCTGTAAAATTCTTCAGGATTTTTAATATTTTTTTTAGTCGAAGGATTTCCGACAGGATCGAGAGATTTTTTAATAAAATTTGTTCTCACCTTATAACTTCTATTA
>Ga0154603_1182_pt1 | contig 10298 bp, 11 predicted proteins | sample RifGroF2_FD_116032 | JGI IMG/M metagenome (GOLD analysis project Ga0154603, IMG submission 116032) | Candidatus Melainabacteria bacterium GWF2_32_7 | reverse complement strand
TTCCCAAAGTGCTAAACCAAAATTACAGTAGACTTTTGGAATAGAAGGATCAAGCTTAATCACTTCACAATAACAATCTATGGCATTATTTAAATCGTTTGTTTCATGGTATAACTCACCAAGAGCAATAAATGCATCAACATTGTACGGATCTAAAACAACAGCTGTCTGATATGCAACAACAGCAGCATCAATATTACACTTAACCTGATGATAAATTGCGCCTAATGCCTGTGTTACAATAGATGTCCATTCATTATCAGGGTTTAATTTAATCGCTTTTTGATACTCACTTATTGCCCCATTATAATCCTCAAGCTGTACAAGACCATAAGCCAAACTATTATGATAAAAAGCATTTGAGGGTTCTATTTCAACAGATCTTCTAAAAGCATTAATTGCGCTAAATCTATCTTCAAGCTTTAAATATAAATGACCCAATTCATAGTAAATTCTTGCATTATTAGGCTCTAACTCAACAAGGCGATTATAACAACTCTTTAATTCATCAACATTATCTTTATATTGAGTCTGTAAAAGATTAGTCAATTTAGCCCAGATTACAACATTATCCGGAGAAGATTCTAAAGTTTTCTTATAATACTGAACCGCTTTTGAATAATCACCTATTTCTAGAGATAAATCACCTATTTCAGAATAAAACATAGTTATTTTTCCTGTTCTTTCTGCCGCATCTTCATATATTCTTATTGCCTGATCATATTTTTTTAGCTTTTTAAACAAATTGACGTTAAATTTAATCGATAGAAGCTTAATATCTTCAATAATACTTCTGCAAAGCATCCTAAGAGAATTGTAATCCCATAAGATCATTACAATTCCGGAACAAAAATAATACAGACCTCTAGCTAACTCATTTATATTGGATGCAGATGTCTGCATCTTTTGAATAATATTTACTCCAAGAGCAATTCTTGGCTTCGCAGAGAAAAACTTGTTTATTTTAATAGCTTCTAAAAATTCTTTTTCTGCTTCTTCAAACCTTCCTGCTGCCTTAAGGAAATTTCCAGCATAAAGTCTTGCAACAGAAGAATTAGGATCAATTTTCATTGCCTTTCTACATTCATCTAATGCAGAATCAACATCAATTTGACCCTTTTCCCACAATAAACTTGCAAGTTTACAATATGCTTCCGGGATTGAGGGATCTAACTTTATAGCTTCAAGATAATATAAAACAGCACTTTCAAGATCTTTTTCTAAAGATCTTATCAAATAATTTTCATGAGACTGCCGTGCTAATTTTAAAACTAGGCTAACATCATTCCCGGATAAGGATATATTTAAATCCTTAAACCTTCCCTCTATCATATATGGTTTCCTTATACATAACAGACTGAGAGTATCTCTCCATGTTATGTATATCGGTTCCCCTTTTAAAAACTTTAGTATTTTCCCAATTTATCATCATTTTGGTTGAATTTTTAGAGAATAAATTTGAGCTAACAAGACAAAATACCCATTATTCCTAATAATCTAAAAGTCCAAAACTAAAGAGATGATAAAAAATCATCCCTTTATATTATTGAAAACTCTAATTCCAATTATTAAACCACTTGAATCATATTAAAAATGAGTAAATCTATAAAAATCAGCTGCTCAAAAATTTTATATTAACTGCCTGACATTTTTTGATATCCACGGTACTTCTGCATATCTGCCGAGAAAAGCAAACCAAGCACAATAAGCAATGAATACCATAAAGCCAAAGTGTAATACTGAAAATCCAAATATTAATGGATCCTTAGCCAAATAAAACACTAAAAAGCCAATAATATTCTTAACAACAGGAACATACATAATAATGTTCAGAAAAATCCCCATCAAAATATTGAATAAATAAACTATTATCGAAATAAATATTGCCTGAAATATATGAAACCTAACAAAAGGCTTTATCGACCTGCCTGTCACCTTCGCAAAAATTATCCAGATAAATCCTAACATTCCCATCGTCAAATAACTAATAGAACTTATTAATCTATCAGACATCTCAAGAGTGGAACTATTTCTACCAGGTCTTCTATAATTTCCCCTCATTATTCCTCCTTATTATCGGTTATATTATTTGAACCAGAAGCATATTCATCAACCGCATCTGCGTAAATCATATATATTTCATCATTATCAGGATCGAGACGACTAGCTTCTCTATAATAATTAATTGCCTCTTCAAGATTATCCATTAATACTAACGTATTTCCAAGTGCAACATATGCTAGCACATTTTTGCTATCAAATCCTATAGCCTTTTTATAATTATCAATAGCTTCCTGACACAAGCCTTTTTCTACCATAATATTGGCTAAAATCACATATATTTTGGAATCTTTCGGATCTAACTCTATTGCTTTTCTGTATTCTCTAATTGCTTCATCAATATTACCCGACTCTGATAACGAAATGCCATAGCATAAATGAGCTTTAGCATAATTAGGCTTGATAGATAAGGCCTTTTGATAATTTTCAAAAGACTCCTCATATTTTTTTAACTCGGATAAGGCATTTCCAATACAAATAAAAGATTTGTAATCATTATTATTAAGTTCTACTGCTTTTTTATAAAAATCAATAGCTTCTACAAATTGAGACTTTTGCATATATATACTGGCTAGATTTACATAATGTTCATAATTTTCAGGATCTAATTTGAGAGCAAAATAATAATTTTTAAGAGCTTCATCATATTTTTTCAATTCCTGAAACGTAAGCCCCAAAGCTGAATAAGCGTCCACATTATCAGAATCAATTGCTATAGATTTTTCATAATATTCAATAGCTTCACCATGTTTACCTGTTTCTGCATAGATATTTGCAAGATTCATATATGCAGAAGCATTTTTAGGATTTAGCTTTATAGCTTTTCTATAACTATCAATTGCTTCATCTGCATTACCAACTAAAAACTGTGTACTACCAATATTTATCAAAGCCTGTATATTTCCAGGATCAAGATTAAGAAGCTCTTTATACGTTTTTAAAGCATCTTCAAGCCTGCCGGAAATAGCTAAAGTAGTTCCAAGAATAATATAAGCATCTATATCATGAGGATTTTCCCGAATTTTTCTCCTCGAATCCTCAATAACCTTATTAAGTTCAAGATTTGGTTGTCCTACTGATTTTTCCATTTTCCAAGATAATCTCGTATTTCAATAAACTCGAATTAGTTAAAATTAAAAAGCTTAACCTCACACAGCTTACCTAATAATATACTACAATTAAGCAAAAAGGTGTGAGGACTTAATAATTAAATATATAGAGTTAAAAGAGGTAGAGAAATTAACCTTCAAAAATATAACCGATTAAAGCAGCTTCTCTTGCTCTCTTAACTGAAGTTGATAATAATCTTTGATGACGTGCACAAGTTCCTGTGATTCTTCTTGGAAGGATCTTACCTCTCTCAGTTAAGTATCTTTTTAATCTGAGAGTATCTTTGTAATCAATTACTTCCATTTTATCCGCACAGAAATTACATGGTTTATGCTTTTTTCTATCATTTGCTGTCATTCTTGCCATTGTTTGTAATTCCCTTTCTAAAATGGTATTTCGTCTTCACCAATTAATTCATCAGCACTAAGTTCTTCTTCATTAAAACCGAGATCTTCAACATTCTGGTATTCTGATCCAGCTAAAGCTGCTTCATTAACAACTTCAATAGCTTTAGCATTTATCTCGATGATTTTCTTTTCTTCGCCAGTATTTGTCTTTATAACGCTATTTTGCAACCTGCCTTCTACAATAACAACCTTGTCTTTTTTGGCTGAATCAGCTGCTGTATCGGCAAGTTTTCCAACTGCCATTACTCTTATAAGAGAAGGCTCATCATTCTTCCCTGTATTAATTGTAAAGTATGTTATTGGCAAATTATTGCTAGTAAATCTCTTTTCAGGATTTCTAACAACTGTTCCCATTATTACAATTTTACTTATACTCATTTATTTACTCCAATTTGTCTCTTATAGCTCAATATACTTCAATATTGTTTCCTAAAGCGTAAGAGCATCTTAGGGGATGACACAGGGATAATTTAGCTAGCAACCTTTACTTTTTCCTGAACCGTTGTTAGTTCTCTAATTACATCTTCGTTCAGTTTAAGGTATCTTTTCAAATCAGCCACTTTATTTTCAGGCAATTCAATATTAAATACTACAAAGAAACCGTCTCTTAATTTTTCAATTTCATAACCTAATTTTTTACGACCAATCTTGTCAACATTTAATATCTGACCACCCATATTTACGATATTATCGCTAATATTCTGGGTAACTTGCTCTATACCTTCCATATCAAGGTTTGTTTTAATAATACATAGTAATTCGTACTTTCTCAAGGGATTTTATACCTCCAAATAATTAGTAACTTTTAAGGTTATATATTAGCATGAACAAAATTAATTTGTTAACAAGTATTCTCCATGAAAAACAAATTCACTTTTGCCTGACATGAATACCCTGTTCCCTTCTTTACCCTGATTCCATTCTATTTTAAGGCTTCCGCCGGGTAAATTAGCAACAACAGTATTATCTACAAGATTGTTTACAATTGCTGCCACGACAGATGCACAAGCCCCGGTTCCACAGGCTAGAGTTATACCACAACCTCTTTCCCATACATCAATTTTAATATTATCTCTTGCTAATATTTTAACAAATTCCACATTTATTTTCTCGGGAAATAGTTCATGAATCTCAATCTCAGAACCATATTCTTTTGCCAATTTAGCTGTATCTTCCTCTGTAAAAATAATACAGTGCGGATTTCCCATACTGACAGCATTTATATTGAACTCTTTGCCTTTTACTTCAACAGGATAATCAATAACACAGTCTAACTCTTTTATAGATACCGGGACTTTTGAAGCTTCAAAAATAGGACTGCCCATATCTACTCTTATTTCGCCATTATCAAGAATTTCTGGAGTAATTACTCCAGCTAAAGTACTAATTGTAAATTTTTTCTTATTAACCATACCTTTTTCATAAACATATTTTGCAAAGCAACGAATCCCATTGCCACACATCTGAGGCTCAGACCCATCAGAATTAAAAATCCTCCAACTGGTATCAGTGTCAGCTTTTATTTCTTGTGGATTAACGATGATTAGACCATCAGCGCCAACCCCAAAATTCCTATCACATATTCTTTTAGCAAGTTCTTCATATTTAATATTATGTTTCTGAAATTCATCCCCGTCTATAAGGACAAAATCATTCCCCAAACCGTGCATTTTAGAAAATTTTATAGCTGTATTCATAACTTATACCCTTGCTAATCCTGTACTATCTCCTACAATAAGATAACTTAAGCAGGAAAAATATTCAAATAAACAGAATATTTTTCCTGCTCATTTAAATTGTTTAAAGGGTAAATCCTCAATCTCTTAATGTCCATGTAAAAAAGCGCTTAATAACATCAGGAATTGCGGTTATTGTTCTCATTCCCAGAAAATTTGCTAATTCATAATTACAAGCATTAATTGCTCTTTGGTAAGGCGTTTTACCATTCTTATCTTTGATATAAACATTACCACCGTGATTAATTAAAAGCCCTGCTTCTTCTAAAGTCCAAACCCTATGAAGAGGGGTTCTACCATCTTTATCTCTAGCATTAACATTAGCACCATTTTTTACTAGAGCTTTTGTTATTTCTATGCTCTGAGCTTCCACATCTTCCACAGATTTATGCAGAGGAGTATTACCATCTTCATCTTTAACATTAGGATCTGCTCCTTTTTCGAGTAGAAATTCTACTAATTCTTCAGTTGGTACATACATAGAGTTCCTCATAACAGCTCTAAATAAAGGAGTTAGACCAGCCTTACTTTTAGCATTAACATCAGCACCATTTTCGACTAAAGTTTCTGCCGTTTTTTTAGACTCAGCACAATGTAGAGGAGTTACTCCATTATTATCCCTGGCCTGAACATCTGCACCTTTCTCGATTAATAGATCTACAGTTTCTGAATTGGCACAATGGAGGGGAGTTTTTCCATCCTTATCCCTGGCATTAACATCAGCACCATTTTTAATTAATAATTCTGTAATTTCTCTATTATAAGCCTTCTTATGCAGAAGGGATTGACCATAATCATCTCTGGCATTAATATCAGCACCCTTCTTTAGTAAAAGCTTTATCATCTTTTCGTGATTTTTAGGATCAAGTTTTCCATACTCAATCTCCCTAAAATAATTAATCAAATCTTTATCCGGATTCTTATTATTTCCTTTAAAACTTAAATTCTCTGCATCATTTTTAATCCTGCTGAAATTCACAGTATCACAATCAACCTTGTCATAGCTTCTTCTTAAATCTAAATTTTGTAATTTGTTATTTTGAATATTTTGTATAGAATTTCCAAAACCAACTGATGCTAGCTTCATTTTCTTTATTCCTTAAATCTTGTAAAATAGCTTATATACAAATAAATACTCCTAAAAAAAATGGTTTGCTCTTTGATAAATAAAGTTTTACAAAAGTTAAGAACCAGCTTTCATTTTGAAAGCTGGTTCTATAAACCGGAATCATTGTAGTTCTTAAAAATCAAACTATCTCTCCTGCATTTTATATCTCAGATATTGCGCCACATCATAATGCTCAAATTTTGCAGCTGTGTCAGAAGGAGTTGCTCCATTTTGATTCTTAGCTTTAATGTCAGCTTTATGTCTGATTAAAGTTTCCAATACTTCTTTATTTCCTTTCATAGCAGCTATATGTGAAGGAGTATCACCATCTCGATCTTTAGCATTAACATCAGCACCATTCTTTATCAAAAGTTCTAATGCTTCATTAGCCTTAAAGCATGCCGCTTCATGAAGAGGGGAAACAGAATATTTATCCTTAATGTTGGCATCAGCACCACTTTTGATTAAAAATTCAATAATATCTGTAGAATTGCTCCTTGCAGTTATATGAAGAGGAGTTTGGCCATTTTTATCTTTAGCGTTAGGATCAGCACCGTCAGTAATGTATTTTTTAACTTTCTCAAAATCAAGTTTTTCAGATTTTTTAACTGATTTTAAATAATCAATCAGCTCCTGATCCAGCCTTTCATTATTTCCTTTAAAGCTTACAGTATCAACCTGAGTCCTACCAAGATTTCCCCTAAAATTTAGATTTGGTGACTTATTGCTTTGAATAGCTTTTCCCTGAAACAACAAATTAATTCCCAACAATCTCATTTTTCCTTCCAACTATTTATTTCAAAACTGTCCTCGTGTATCTAAAACCTGTAAATAAAAAAAGTTGCTATTTTGTAAACAAGATTTTATAAAAAATTATTTTTGTTAAAGTTTTTTTATCAATAAGTTTAAAATCTTCAGCAGCAGGATCATATATTTCAAAGATTGAAGAATTTTTAGTATTACCTATCAATAAAATTTTGCCATTTGATAATTTAATAGCATCATCATAAGGAATAAAATCTTTCAGAATACTAGTTTCTTGATCTTTAGGATCATACAATTCTACTACCCTTATATGTTTATTTAAGTTTTCTCCTTTTTGATAACCTCCTAAAATTAAAATTTTTCCGTTTTTAAGTAATACAAGAATCGGATGAATTCTTGGAGTTTTTATATTTCCGCCATGAGAAAATTTATCTATTTCAGGATTATACAAATCTACGTTTATGGGGTAATTCCTATTCCACTTATTGTCTCTTGTTTCACCACCAATAATTGCAATTTCTCCATTTGGCAATAATACTGTTTCATGAAAAATTCTTGGAATTTCCATTTTACTTGCAAAAACACATTTATATTTAACTAGATCACATAATTCAGCTTGAGCTACTAAAGGATGACCTTGCTTTTCTTCATATCCACCTGTAATTAGAATTTTATTATTTGATAACTTTGTTGCGGCAAAATAACGTCTTGGAATGAGCATTTTTCCGGTAATTGAGAATTTGTTAGTTACTGGATCAAAAGTTTCTATTCCATCTTTGTCAATAACTACTACTTTTCCATCTGGCATTAGAAATGTCAGATGCTCTAAATAATGTTCAAAATTAGTATCATCAATTAGAAAGAATTTATTATTAATTGGATCATAAATTTCAGCTTTTTTTTCTGCCCTATAACCACCAATAATTAAAACTCTTCCATCTTTTAATAGAGTAGTTGTATGTCCTATACGAGGTACATTCATATCGCTGATTTGTACAAATTTGTCAACAGTTCTATCCATGATTGTTTTATAAACAAAAAATCCAACCATTAATAAGGTTATAATTGCTATTCCTAATATAATCTTCAAATTCTTTTTCATAACTTCTCTCATTTCATGATGTAAATTATGCGTCAGCTAAAATTTGATCCATTAATCCACGACGTAATTCAAGATCTGTTTCATCCACAAAGGATTCTATAAGAGTTTCCAGTTCTCCGCTCGTATCTCTTACCATTGCTTGATGAAGCGTGTAAACTGTACCATAACTTTCAGCATCAGGAAGTATCTCTATTTCTGGTGGAACATCAAGCCATTCTGTCATTAAAGAATTCGTTGTATTTATATTAAAATTAAACTCACCAGCAATGCCGGTTGTATCATCAGTTTTGGTATAACTTCCACTTTTTACCTGTACATTACCATTAGAATCAGTAATATTTGTATTTGTATAACTTAAATTAATAGATTTTATTCCAGCTTCTGTAAGAGATAATAGAGTACCATCGCCTTTTAAAACTTTTAGATTATTAAACTGAGTATCATTTAAATCTATTTTGCCGTCTGAATTAGTGTCAAGCTCAGCAAGTGCCTGATATCCACTGGTTGCAAGCTGTCCATTATTCAATAAAGTCTGATCACCAAAAAGTTCCCTTCCAGAATCTATAGTACTATTGCTATTTCTATCTAATACTAATAGTCCATCATCCGAATTTACCCATGCTGTTTTTTCTGCAAATCCATTTGCATCAAGATCAAAATTAACACCATTTTCTAGACTTGTAGTTTCTATTCCATCACTATCAAGATCAAGAGTTATAGGATCTACTCTGTTAAATGTGAATTCTCCTATATCAAAAGGAGCTTCAAAACTAGGAGATATGCCTGAAAATAATCCATGCCCTGGAATTCCTGATTTTTGAGCAAGATTCCAAATTTCATCTCCTGTTTGAACCGTATAGGTATCGGTTGGGGTTTTAACATTAGTAACCATTGACCCAAGAAGTCCTGAATCTGCATTAATCAACTGATTAATAAGTAAAATATCATAAATGTCTACACTATTTCTTATGCTACTTATATCATCGTTATTAGATAAAAAAGAAATATAGTTATTACTAGGATCTGAATAATCATTATAATAAGCAAGTTTTAAAGAATTTGAATCATTAATTAAGTTATTTACAGATTGAGTAATATCTTCTACTGTTTGATATCCAAGAATGCAACCATTATTTAATGCTTGCTGTATTTCATCTCTTCCAAACCAAAGTATAGTATAACTTAGAGTAATAACACCTGCTACACAATAAGGATTTTCCCCTGCTGGTGCACATTTTGATATAGCCAGAGGAACAACACTTTGTGTTCCACCTGCTGTTACAAGACCGGTAATAGCAATTGATCCCATTGAACATGTTGTTGTTACACTAGCAGGTACATTATTTTCGCTTAATATATTTTGAGTAAAAGTCGCTACATCTGCACTAGATTCTACGTATGAAATGCCGCTTGTCATATTACTTATTCTCCTTAACTTTTTCTATAAATATTTGTTTTTTCATTAAATTATTTTGAATACTAATTACTTCAGGACTATTAACGCCGAATGTTTTCTCGGCTTGTTTTAGTGCATCATTCATTAAATCTATACTTTCTGTATATTTGCCATTCAGTAGGTATATACTAGATAAATTGAATGTTGTTAGAACTATTTTATTACTATCACCAGATAATTTAGCTAGTTCGAATGCTTTTTCAAACAAGATTTCAGCTCGTTTCAACGATTTTTTCTTAGAATAGATAACTCCAAGATTATCGAGAATAGTTGATTGAACCACATTTGAACATTTGCCCTTATCACATATATTTAGACATCTATTTAATAATAACTCTGCTTCATTAATCTTATTTTGATCCCGATAAACTATACTTAAATTACATAAGCTAGGGATAAGTTCTGTGCTTGATTTGCCATATAAATTTTCTTCAATCAATAATACCTCTTTAAATGTTGCCTCTGCTTCAGAAAGTTTTTTCTGGGTAAGATAAAGCTCAATGTTGTCAGGTTAAGAAAAAAGTGTCTTAAAATGCCACAATATTGTTGTATT
>Ga0154603_1178_pt1 | contig 11011 bp, 10 predicted proteins | sample RifGroF2_FD_116032 | JGI IMG/M metagenome (GOLD analysis project Ga0154603, IMG submission 116032) | Candidatus Melainabacteria bacterium GWF2_32_7 | reverse complement strand
CCTGCTCCTGCTACAACATTTGCATTTCTTGATGCATCTACAGTTCTTTCAAGGCAAATCTCTGAACTAGGTATTTATCCTGCTGTTGATCCTCTTGCAAGTACAAGTCGTGTACTTGACCCAAGAATTATTGGTGAAGAACATTATGGAGTAGCCAGAGACGTTCAGCAGATTCTTCAAAGATATAAAGACTTACAGGATATTATTGCAATTCTTGGAATGGATGAACTTTCAGAAGACGATAAAATTATTGTAGGAAGAGCAAGACGTCTTCAAAGATTCTTAAGTCAGCCATTCTTTGTCGCTGAAACGTTTACAGGTATACCTGGAAAGTATGTTAAACTTGAGGAGACCATTAGAGGATTTAAAGAAATTCTTGAAGGCAAACACGATGATCTTCCAGAACAAGCTTTCTATATGGTAGGAACTATAGAAGAAGCCAGAGAAAAAGCTGAAAAAATGGCAAGAGGTTAAAAATGCCAGAAAATAAGCTAAATTTAAAGATTATAACTCCTGAAAGAACACTTGTGGATGAACAAGTTGATGCTGTATATTCTAAAGCTATTGATGGTGAATTTGGTATTTTACCCGGTCATATACCTTTTATGACAGCTTTAGATATTGGGATTACTAAGTATGTAAAAGATAATCAAGATGAACTTGTTGTAGTGGTTGGTGGAATCTTTCAGATAAGTGAAAATAATATTACTATTTTTTCTGAAACTGCGGAACGTGGTGAGGAAATAGATGTTCAGAGAGCTAAAGCTGCTGAAGAAAGAGCTGAAGTAAGGCTTAGAGCTGGTGCAAGAGATATAGATACAGACAGAGCTCAGGCGGCTCTTGCAAGAGCTCTTACCAGAATTCAGGCAGCTACAAGAATGAGACCTGGTATTTAATTTGTTTCAGGTTTTCTAAGAGACATTAACTCAGTAATAACTGTGAGATATTTATGAAGCTTCATATTGCTCATCTTTATCCTGAACTCCTAAATATTTATGGTGATAAAGGTAATGTTACAGCTTTTACACAAAGATGTTTATGGAGGAATATTAATGTTGAGGTTCATGAAATAAATCCTGGAGATGAAATAGACCCGGATTTGTTTGATTTTTATTTTATTGGTGGCGGTCAGGATCAGCAGCAAATTATGGTTGCGAGTGAACTTCAAAGACAGGCAGAGAATTTAAGAAAAGCTGCAAATAATAATGCTGTTTTCCTTGCAATATGTGGCGGTTATCAACTTTTAGGACATTATTATCAACCTCATCAAGGGGATAAAATACCTGGAATTAGTATTTTAGATGCTTATACCATTGCAGGAAATACAAGATATATCGGAAATGTAACAATTAATACAGATTTTTCTGAATTGAAAAAAACAGATATTAAAAATCCAAATACTTTAGTAGGTTTTGAGAATCATAGTGGACTTACATATTTACAAGGTGAAACAAAGCCTCTTGGTATTGTGCAAGTAGGTAATGGTAATAACGGTAAGGATAAAACAGAAGGTGCTGTTTATAAAAATGTCTTTGGGACTTATTTGCATGGTTCTTTATTACCTAAAAATCCACATTTTACAGATTATTTGATTACCCTTGCCCTGAGAAGAACAAATAGTAGTGATGTTAAGCTAACAGAATTAAATGATGAAATTGAGTTTTCAGCTCACAAAAAAGCTGTTAACAGAAAATATTAATTAATTCAAGTTGTCAGCTACATAAATTGATGCATTGAGATTGCTTTACAGGGAAGATTCTAGAAATAATTGATATTAAATGGTTCGTAATGACATCCAAGTTATTTAAGTAGCAACTAGAATATTAATTAATTATTCCTTTAACAATTATCATTATTTTAAAACAAAGAATTAGGTTAGTTGATACTTTCATCCTAAGTATTTGTAGGATAATTATGTGAAAAATAATTGGGAGGAAGTTTATTATGCCAGGAATTTTTGATGTAAGCATGTTTTTAAGTGAAAATACTCCTGTTTATCCGGGTGATCCGGAATTAAAGATAGAAAAAGTCAAAACTATTTCTAAAGATGGATATGAGTTATCAAAACTTTCTATGGGTGTCCATACAGGAACTCATATTGATGCACCAGCCCATTTGTTTTCTGATAAAACAAATGTAAACGAATTGGATTTAAAGATTTTAATTGGAAAAACCATTGTTTTAGAGTTTCCAAATACTGATTATATTAGTGCAACTGATTTAAAAAGTTTGGATTTCTCAAATTATTCAAGAGTTCTATTTAAAACCAATAATTCTGGCCTTATGACTATGGAAAGATTTAGTGAAGATTACGTTTATCTTGATGAAAGTGCTGCTGAGTATCTAGTTAAAGAAGATATCAGGTTAGTAGGGTTTGATTATTATTCGTTAGATAAATACAATTCAGATATGCCTGTTCATAAAAGATTACTGGAAAATGATGTTATAATTATTGAAGGATTAAATTTATCTGATATTGATCCAGGTGAGTATGAGCTTATAGCGCTCCCTATTAATATAAAAGCTGAGGCTGCTCCTATCAGAGTTATTTTAAGGCAATATCTTAGAGGAGAAATTCCCGAATGATGGCTGAAGGTATTCAGAAAAAAACTAAAATAATAGATAAAATTGAAAAAAATAAAATTATTGCTGTTGTAAGAACTAATAATGTGCAAAGAGCCATTGATGTTTCAAAAGCACTTATTGATGGGGGGCTAAAAGTAATTGAGATTACTATGAGCCATATAGATACTTCTGTTGTTATAGATGAAATATCTAAAATTGAAGGGGTATCTGTTGCAGCAGGATCTGTTATTACAGGAGCACAAGCAGAAAATGCCATTTCTGCAGGTGCAGAACTCATTGTTTCACCGGTTGCAGAAATGAATTTAATAAAACTGTGTAAAGGGAAGATGCTTCCGATTATTACTGCTACTGCAACCCCAACAGAAGCTTATAATGCTTGGAAATTAGGGGTTAATCTCATAAAAATATTTCCTGCAAAAGATCTTGGCGGGCCTGATTACATCTATGATATTTTAACTCCAATGCCTTTTTTACCTTTAATTCCAACGGGTGGAGTTAATCTAGATAATTTTACAGAATATTTAAAGGCTGGCGCTGTTGCAGTTGGAATGGGCAAGGTTTTTTATTTCGATGAAGAGAACTTTTCCGTAATAACTAGCAGAGCAAAAGCGGTTGTTCATAAGCTAAATGATTATCTGGAAAATAAATAAGAAAGAAAAGTTTTTATGAATTTGACCTTATGGTAAAATCCAGATTAAATAAATTTAAGTTTTAAAATTTATCGAAGTAGATTAAACATTTGGGAGTAAAACCAGAAATATATGACTGATAGTATTGATATAATTTCTATTGGTGAAAGCATGATAGAGCTTTCTACTAATGAAAGTCTCACATATGCTCAAATATTGCATAAATATTATGGCGGCGATACACTATGTGCTGCTGTTGCTGCTGCTAGATTAGGGTCAAAAGTAGGATATATTACAAGAGTTGGGAATGATTTTTTTAAGGATTTTCTTCTGGATTCCTGGCAGGCAGAAAATATAGATATCAATTATGTGAGATTAGTTGATGGTTATAACGGGCTTTATTTTATATCAAGACAGCAAAGTGGTGAAAAACAGTTTGCTTACTATAGAAAAAAAAGTGCAGCATCTACCCTTTCAGTGGATGATATTCCTGAAGATTATATTGAGAGAGCTTCTATCATTTATTCTACTGGTATAACTCAATCTATATCTAATTCTGCTAAAGAAGCTGTTGGAAAAGCCTTTAACGTAGCTAAAGAAAAAGGTTGTATGGTTGCTTATGATCCAAATTACAGACCTCAGCTTTGGAGCATAAGTGAAGCAAAAGAAGCTTTAGAAGAGATTATTGATTATGTAGACATAATTTTCTTGAATACCTCTCATGATGCAGAGAAACTTATTGGAATTTCTTCTCCAGATAAGATTATTAAGTATTTTTGGGATAGAGGTATAAATACAGTAGTTACTAAGATGGGAAAAGATGGTAGCACTATTGGTTATAACGGAGAAATGAACCATGTTCCATCATGTGTAACCAGTGTAGTTGATACTACTAGCGCAGGAGATGCCTATAATGGGGCATTTTTACACGGTATTACAGTAGGATATACACCTTTTGAAGCTGCAAAATTAGCTTGTATTGATTCCGGCATGCAAGTTCAAGGCCTTGGTGCTATAAAGTCTATTCCCTATAAAGACCAAGTTTATGCCGAATTTAAACGTGGTGATATGTAAAAAATATAGTGTAAACTATATAATAAGATCAATTGTTGAAAGACAGTGAATACAAATCCATAGCATTTTAGGGGTATTTATGAGTTTAGCTGGTAAATATGAGAGAGATATTGCTATTTGGGAATCTAATCATATTGAAGATTGTAAAAAGCTTAACCTATTTAAAGATAAAAATGTCTTGGAAGTAGGAGGCGCACTTCCTAAAGGGTATATAGATGAATTAAATGTCAAAAGTTGGACTTGTATAGATATTTCAAATTATTCTCCAATAAAAGATGATAATTATGAAGTAATTATAGGAGATATAAGTGAATATAATTTTGGGGACAATGTTTTTGACACAGTAATTGCGACAAATTCTTTTGAACATATAAATAATCTTGAGAAGGCTATGGATAATATTTATAGAATTTTAAAACCTAAAGGCTTTCTTTCTTCTCTATTTGGTCCTATTTGGTCTTGCAATAAAGGGCATCATCTCTGGGTATTTACCGGAGAGAAATATATTACTTTTAATGATAATATAATTCCTGATTGGGCTCATTTACTTTACGCCGAGCAAGAATTAAGAGAAATATTAACAGATAAATATACTCCACGAATATTAGATCAAATTCTTTATCAAACTTATCATTCTCCTGAAATTAGTAATAGGCTGTTTTATGAAGATTATATTCGAATCTTTGATCAGACTCCGTTTATATTTCATGAATTACGAAACTGGCACAGCCCAACTTTTCCAAACTTAGATGTCCAAAAAATTCTTGAAGAAAAATATGAAAATAAAAGAAATTTTAATACATTTAGTATGAAAATACTTTTTCAGAAAAATTAATAATTCATTTTAATTAACTCGAATTGTTAATTAGCTGAAAGATTTACCAATCATATGTTTTAGCATTGTCATCCTGAAGTACTTCGTACTGTCATAAGTCCTCAATCCTTCCAATAATACCTTGTGTCATCCTGAAGCATGATACATTGAATTATAATATTAATCGTGGATGTTCAGGATCTATCCCGCTAGCTATTAATGCTAAAGATGTAAACTGGTAAGATGCTGACAAGAATATTACTAATAGTCACTTTTGGCGCTTCAGCATGACATATTAACTAAATAATTATCTAGCAATTCAGGTTAATTAGATTTTGATATAACAAACATTACTTCTTCTGCAAGAAAATTAGAAAATAATTTGTATAGAAAATGATTTTTTAATGCAGCTCTAGTCGTGTAAATCTCATCAATAATTGTTATATTTCTTTTTCTGCTGTATTCTTTAAAATCTTCTATTGTTAATAAGTGAATATTTGGAGTATTGTACCATTCGAATGGCAAAATGCTGGATTTTGGCATTCTTCCTCGGAAGAATAATTGAAATCTTACTCTCCAATAAGCAAAGTTTGGAAAGCTGATTACTACTTTTTCTCCAATTCTTAGCATTTCTTGTATTACATAATCAGGTTTATGAGTCATTTGAAGAGTTTGATTTAAAATAACATAGTCAAAAGATTTATCTTCAAATTCTTTCAATCCTTCATCGATATCTCCCTGAAAAACAGAGAGGCCTTTTTCGATGCAGCTAACAACATTTTCCTCATCAATCTCTATACCTCTGCCATTAACATCCTTGTCCTTTAAAAAATTTAGAAGTTCTCCAGCGCCACAGCCAAGATCTAACACTTTTGACCCGGATTCTATAAAATCAGAGATTATTTCATAGTTTAAATGAAGTCCTTTTGATGTTTTATAATGATCCAGCATAATTTATTTACCTTTTTATTTTTATGAAATTGTATATTATTCTATTTTGAGATTACCACTAAAACTTAAATTTTGTGTAGTAGTAAAAATTAAAGAGATTGTCATGCTGTAGCATAAAGCGTCAATACTAAGTTATAATCTCAGCATCTTGCCAGTATACTTTTTTAGCATTAATAGCTGTCTGGAAAGATCCCGAATATCTACGATACTTGAAATATTAGCCCTACTTAATGCTTCGGGATGACAGTGCACGGATTAAACTCAAAATTGACAGAATATCACTTAAAATATATATCATCACCAGAAAAATATTACCTCTAAATTTTAGAAAATAAGATAACATATTCTTATTTAGATAAATTATGCTAAAAAGTGTAATAAATTATTGGAAATCTATTGATTTTTTTTCTAAAAATACTGATCATGTCATGTTACAGGCAATCTGTATCAGCAAGTTAAGGATGGTTAGACTCGTTTAATATTTCTAAAAGATATATTTAGGAGTTGATTTATATACTAATCTTAGAAAGAGAAGAATTGGCAGAATTTATTCATGAACCTGTCTTATTAGAAGAGGCTGTAGAGTGGCTTAACTGTCGTAATGGTTTACTATACATAGATGGAACTCTTGGCGGCGGCGGACATTCAAAAGAAATAGCAAAAAGGATTTATCCTGATGGTAGATTAATTTCTTTTGATGTAGATCCTGATGCAATTGCTGCTGCTGAGAAAAATTTGGCTCAATGGAAAGATACTGTAACAATATTAAGATCAAGTTATGTTAATATTCCAGAAATATTAAAATCCCTTAATATTAAAAAAATTACAGGTGGAATTTTGCTTGACCTTGGAGCCTCATATTATCAGCTTACTACAGGTGAAAAAGGGTTTAGTTTCTCTAAAGAAGCTCCTTTAGACATGAGATTTAATCCGGATAACCCTGTTAGTGCTTATGACATTGTTAATTCTTTTTCTGAGCAAGAATTGGTAAGGATTTTCAGTAATTATGGTGAAGAAAGATTTTCGAAAAGAATTGCCAGGAAGATTGTTGAAAAACGTCACAAACAACCTATAAAAACAACTGTAGAACTTGCTAATCTTATAAAGTCAGCTGTTCCTGTATCAAGTTATAAGATCCATCCGGCAACTCGTGTTTTTCAAGCTTTAAGAATTGCAGTTAACAATGAGTTAGATAACATTGAGAAGTCATTAAAAGAGGTGATTCCTTTATTAGAAAAAAATGCTAGAATAGTCGTAATAAGTTTTCATTCTTTGGAAGATAGACTTGTAAAAAATTTATTTAAGTATTACAGTTCTAATTGTGTATGTCTACCAGAACAATTAATATGTACGTGTGAACCAAAAAAGTTAAAAATACTCACAAAAAAACCTATAACTGCATCTCAAGAAGAGATAAAAAGAAATCCTCCTTCTAGGAGTGCAAAAATGCGAGTGGCTGAGAGAGTATGATACGGAGTCGAGAAAACAATGGTATCGTCAGTAAAAGTTAATTCATATAAAAAAGATAGGCAATATGATGCCCAAAATGCTATAGTCCAAGGAGATTTTCCTAAATATGATAGTTTTAGGGAAGTATCATTATTTAGATTTAATCGTTTCTTGAGCTTTATGCTTGTTATATCAATATTAATCTCTATGGTTAGTTATTCAATGGTCGTTGCAAAAGAAAATGCTCTTTCTTCAATCCATACTAAAACTAATGAAGTAAACTTTGAAAATATTGAATTACAAAATAAAGTTGACTATTCAAAGTCTTTTTATACAATAAATAATAAGGTTGCAAAGGTTAATTTCCTTAAAAAGCCTGATGCTATAATGGAAGTTAAAAGTGTAAATACAATTCCTGTTATAGAGAAAAGTAGAAATAATATAGAAATACAACCTGTTCCAGGATATTAATATGCTTTCCAAGTTTAAAATTAAGCCAAGAAAATATAACCTGTTTGCTACTTTGCTCCAGGTTATGTTTTTTTTGTTTGCCAGTGCAATTATTTTAAAGCTTATACAATTGCAAGTTATTGATTCTCACCAGTTAACAGAAAAAGCTAAACACATGAGGCAGCCTGCCAGAACATTTTCCTTTCGAGGAGAAATTGTTGATAGAAATGGGATAAGGCTTGCAAGTGATACAACTTTATATGATATATATGCTCATCCCCACTATTATTCAGAAAGTCCTATAAGAATAGCTTCTCAACTGGCTCCTTATTTAAAACAGCCAAAGAATGATTTATTCAAAAAATTAAGTCAGATGGATGCTTCAACAATAACTTTGGCTAAAAGTATAAATAGAAATGATGCACTTAAGATAAAAAAGCTTAAAATAAGAGGTCTTGATCTTGTTAAAAAAAATGATAGAGTTTATCCCCAGGGGAACCTGGCTTCTCATATATTAGGTTATGTTAATCTTGATGCAAATCTGTCTGCCGGAGTAGAAAGAACAGGATCACACGGTTTAGAGTCACTTCCTGAAATTAAGCCTGTAGAATATACCGGTAAGGGTGACGTGATTTATGATATTAATACTGACCCTGCTTTTGCTACTGCTCCACTTACAGGTGAAAAGCTGGTTTTAACAATAGATTCCTCAATTCAACATGTTGCTGAAACTGAATTGTTAAAAATGATGCAAAAAACAAGAGCTGATAGAGGAACGGTAATAGTCCTTAATCCTAAAAATGGGGAAATTTTAGCATTTGCAGTTTTACCAAGTTATAATCCGAATGAATATAATAAAGTTGATGCATCCGTTGTTAAAAATTGGGTTTTGAGTGATGTTTATCCTCCAGGGTCAACTTTTAAAATTGTTACAATAGCTTCAGCTCTTGAAACAGGTTCTATAACTAAAAATGAGAGATTTCACGATACTGGAAAAATTAAAATTCAAGGTTGGGATATCGTTAATTATGATTACAACAAAAAAGGAGCTCCCGGTTTAATTAATTTAAAATACCTTTTTGAACATAGTAGTAACGTTGGAAGTGTAAAGGTTGCTCTAAAAATACCCCCTAATGAGCATTATAGGATGTTAAGGCTTTTTGGAATAGGATCCAAGACAAAAATAGATCTTCCCGGGGAATCGGCAGGAATTTTACCGGAAGTAGATACTTGGGATACTGTAAGACAGGCTACGATTGGATTTGGCTACAGTATTGCAAGTACTCCTATTCAAGTAGCTGCTGCTGTTGCTGCTATTGCAAATAATGGAATATGGGTAACACCGCATGTTATAAAATATAGTAAAGAAGAATATGAAAAAAGGATAGAAAAAAGAAAAGTTTTATCGCCTGAAACATCGAAATTGATGACAGAATTACTTTCAAGCAGTATTGATGCTTCTGAATCCAAAGCGGGTAAAATTCCAAATTTTCGGGTAGCAGGTAAAACAGGTACTTCAAGAAAACCTAACCCTAATGGCCCTGGTTATATACCAAATCAAGTTTTTACCTCATTTGCAGGTTATTTCCCTGCTAAAAATCCACAAGTATTAATAATGGTTGTGGTTGATAATCCAAAAGGTGTTGAAATGTGGGGAAGTACAGTTGCAGGTCCTATTTTTAATAATGTAGCTGTTGAGGTAGTAAGAATATTAAATCTTGAGCCAGACGCACCAGGGTTAAATGTAAAAGACAAGGAGAAGATTTAAATTGAAACTAAGTCAAGTTATTGAATATATAAAGCCTGACCAGATTATTAATTCTAATGAACTTAAAAATATAGAGATTAAAGGAATTTCATATAACTCAAAAACCACAAAGCAAGATGATATTTTTGTTTGTCTTGTTGGAGAGCACGTTGACGGGCATGCTTTTGCCATTAATGCACAGGAAAAAGGTGCAGCAGCAATAGTAACTCAAAAGGCAATAGAAGGAATTAATATTCCTGTCCTTATAGTTAAAGATACACAGTTAGTTCTTGCTCAAATATCTTCAGTATTTTATGGTTTTCCTTCAGAAAAACTAAGATTAATAGGTGTAACAGGTACTAATGGAAAAACTACTGTTACCCACCTCGTTGAGAATATCTTTGAACAGGCAGGTATAGAATGTGGATTAATAGGAACCCTCGGGCAAAGATTATCTTCAAAAGATGAGTATGTTTCAACAAAGCATACAACTCCTCAATCTCCAGAGCTTCATGAGGCCTTTAGAAATATGCTTGATAGTGGCATTAAGCATGTGGTAATGGAGGTTAGCTCCCATGCTCTTGAACAACATAGGGTTGGTGGCTGTTTATTTGATGCAGCAGCTTTAACTAACCTTACACAGGACCATCTTGATTATCACATTACTATGGATAATTATTTTAAAGCTAAAAGCAAGCTTTTTATTGCTTTAAAAGACAGTAAAGAAAATAATAAATATGCTGTAATCAATAAAGATGACAGTAATGCAGAAAGATTCATACAGGCTACTCCTGATAAAGTAAGAATTATAACCTATGGCATTGAAAATCAAGCCGATATCATAGCTAAAAATATAGAATATTCTGTTTATGGGTCAAAGTTCGATTGCATAACTCCAATTGGAAATAGAACAATTAATCTTCAAATGACAGGACAATTTAGTGTATATAATGCTCTTGCTGCTCTTGCTATTGGTATAGGAGAAGGAATAGAGCTTGATACCTGTGTAAGAGCTCTTGAATCAACAAAAAGTGTGGCTGGCAGGTTTGAGGTAGTTATAAGAGAGCCTCTTATAATTGTCGACTATGCTCATACACCTGATGGATTAGCTAATGTATTAAATGCAGCAAAAAAAGTAGTTCCCCAAAACGGAAGATTAATATGTTTATTTGGCTGTGGTGGTGATAGAGATGCGACAAAACGTCCTAAGATGGGTGGTATTGCTGAAAACATAGCAGATGTTGTCATAATTACCTCTGATAATCCTAGGTCAGAAGATCCTCAGCAAATCATCACTGATATTTTAACAGG
>Ga0154603_1174_pt1 | contig 11064 bp, 15 predicted proteins | sample RifGroF2_FD_116032 | JGI IMG/M metagenome (GOLD analysis project Ga0154603, IMG submission 116032) | Candidatus Melainabacteria bacterium GWF2_32_7 | reverse complement strand
AAATATCTTTATGATGATAAAAAACTTGGTCAACTTAGTTTAGATAGCGGTCTAGCGTACTCAAATGAATCATTAAAATCACTAGACGCTAATAAAGATGGACAAGTCAGTACAGAAGAAGCTGGCCAGCAGGGGAAAACACTTGACTTAAATCAAGATGGGAAAATTAGTGCAGGTGAAAACCTGGCATGGGCCATGTTCCAGGACAGCAATAAGGATTTTGATGGAACTGTAACCCCAGATGAACTAAAATCAGCTCAAAAAGTAATGCAATCTGATCCAGAGTTTACTAAATCAAGATTAACTAAATTGTATGAAGGACATAAAATGGCAGAAAGAGAAGAGAAATTAATGCCAACAAAAAATGAATATACTGTAAAAAACGGCGATTGCCTATGGAATATTGCCGAAAGCACACTAACAAATGCCGGGAAACCAGCTGATGATAAAGCCATTATTGATTTAGTAAGCGAAATTGCAAGAACAAACAAAATACAAGATCCAAACTTGATATATCCGGATCAAAAGCTGGTGATTCCAGGCTCAGAAGCTCAAAATAATCAGGAAAAGCCTATAAATGAACAGAATGAAAAACCTACTATATTAGTATAAAAGCTAACCCCATTACAAACAATATAATCCTCCTTAATTAAGGGGGATTATATTTGTTTTAATTTGCTAATTATGCCTATTCTGCTGCTTCTTCTTCGAATTCAAGTTCACCTTCTGATTCAAGATAAGAAACCACTTTATTAAATTCTTCATCATCTTCAATAGTTTCAAATGTGTAAGCATCATCCTGCTTGTGAAGTTTCATTATTATTACTTCTTCTTCAGCTTCTTCACCAGCTTCTTCTTCCTTACTATCAAGATAAATTAATAGCCCATAATCCTGACCATCAAGACTTAAAACATCTATTAACTCAAAATTATGTATTTCGCCGTTTTCATCCTGAGTTTTAATAATTCTTGGCTCCATTGATTCTAAATTTAATTCTTCCATTTTTATCTCCTTCTATTTAAATACTGTTGTAGGACTATAGCTGCCGCTTCCATATCAATTAATGCCTTATTTCTTGATGGTTTCTTATTTTGTTGGATTAAAATCCTCTCTGCTTCTCTACTTGTTAACCTTTCATCTTCTAGAATTATTTTAGCCTGTATATTTTCCTCTAATAACTTTGCATATGCCATTGCATCTTGTGCTTGAGACCCCAGGCTTCCATTCATATTTTTCGGTAATCCAACAATTATAACCGAAACATTATACTCTTTACATATTTCCTTGATTTCCTGAATGGACGCATCTTCTGGACACCTTTGAATAGTTTTTAACGGGCGTGATGTGATAAATAAGGGATCACTAACTGCAATTCCTATTCTTTTTGTACCTACATCTAAGCCAATATATCTTGAATTCTCCATAATTAATATTTTTGCCAATTATCATATAAAATATCTATAATGTCACTTAAGCCTTGTTTTGTTATATCTGTTTTTGGGATATTGTTGAACTCCCTAACTTTCTTAGCCACACTAGAAACTAAGTTTGCTGACTTCTGCTGCTGTTCTATATTATGCTGATACCTCAGAAATCCCTCACAGATTGTTTTCCTGAATAACTCTCTAATAAATGGAGATTCCTCAACAGGATAGCTACATTCAGGATTCAAACTAAGAGCTACGGAACTGGCGATTTTCTTAAAGTTATCTAAACCCTGACAATCAAGTAAATATGCAACATTAATCAATCTGTTTTTATAAATTTCACACCAATTTTCATCAAATACCACAGTAGTAAGCCCTGTAATCTCTTCTTCAAGCATGCCTAGATACTCTTCAGGATTTTCAATGAAATACTGCTTCTTTTCAAGTGTATGCTGAATAATGTTATCAAGGACTTCCTTGACCATTGGGTGATCAGTATCGTCTAAGAACCAATGTTGAAAGTCATGATGCTTATACAATGTATTACCCTGCATAATGCAATCAGAATTGCTCCATTTAATAACCTCATTTTCAATTGGTTCTAGCTCGTTGATATCATAAAGTAACGATTTCCAAGCCATATATTCATACGGAATAGAATTTTTTGTTATCTCATTAATCTTTTCAGCCTTTGCCAGAATATATTTACAATATTCAGGTGATACAGATACTCTAGATGATTCTTCATTGAATCTGAGTATAATTCTGCCAAAATCCTCTTCACTGATACCATTAAAGCCAAAGCAACCTACAATTCCATCTTGATCACTAACCACAACACTAAACATTAAAATATCTTTATTATCTTTTATTCGGCTAATAATTATTCCCTGACTACCAGCCCCATCAACAATATTTGTATAACATTCATGGATTTTGGATATTTGACAGATGGGATAACCCCTTTTATCTTCTACGTAATTTTGAATATTAATTCCTGCTAATTTAAGCATATTAAGACTTTTTCGAGCCAACTTTTTAGCATACTCGGTTTTACCTGATTCCATCAATCTGGTTAAAACCGGAACAGATAATTGAGACTTAGTTTCACCCAATGCCTCTATTAAAATCTCTTCCAGTTTATCTGATGGTTGAGAATCAAGAGTAGTAATTAGAATATTGGCCAAATATTCATCAGGATAATCACCTTTTAATGAATTAATCAGAACAATTTGTTCGGATTCCGGCAAAGAGAAAAGAAAATCCATAAAGTCTATCTGCGCTTCAGGATTAACTACCGCCATTTCAAGAATTTTTTTAGTTTCTTTATCAATCACATCTTTTGGATTATCAAGATAACTTAAAAATTTTTCAGGATCAGAATCATCACCAAGATTTCTCAATATGATTCCGGACAAATCTTTGATTAAGTCAGGCATTTTAGGATCTTTAATATACGACCATAAAGGTGCTTTTAATTTATCAAGAGTACCTAATTCTGAAAGAAAATGAACTATAATTTGCCCCTTGTTATAGTCAGCCTTAGCAAATTCTTTTACCAGAATTTCAAGGACATAATCTTTATTCTTTATAGTATTTAAATTAGTAAGACATTTATTCTGTAGAGCTTTTGGTACTTCATCGTATACAGATAATTGCTGAAGTATCATCATTACATCAGCCCTAATCTGCATTTTAGATAAATCTCTTAACTCCATTAGTTTTTAAAACCTTTCCAAAAAGCATCGAGCACTCTTTGTGCTTCAGAAGACGGTATTCTATCTTCTAAAATTAAATATTGAAGGCAAATCATAATACATTCAGAGCAAATATTAACTCCTGGTCCCTGTACCATTTTTAACACTTTAGGATTAGGTCTTCCACAAAAAGAACAATATACAAGAGGAGTCTCAGATTTTTCCGATTTATCAGCAGATTTTTCTCTTGCACCCGATAAAGACACTACTTTTTTTTCATTATGAGTCATTTAATAATTTTCTCACTTACTTAATATGCAGATCAAAATAAAACTATTCATACTTAGTATAAAATACACAGTGCATTAGGTAAAGAAAATTAAGTCACAGATACCTAATATCCAATAAATGCTAGTACACTAGCAAATATGGGGCCCAGTAAAAAATCTAAAACCCTAAAAATAAACATTTCAACGACTTTTGCAGCTGCAAAAATATACCTTAAAGCACCTGTAAACATGAGTAAAAGTAAGAAAAATAATCCAAAAGGTGCTAATTTAGAATAATAAGCCTCTGCTATGTTTTGAGGCAAAATCCATTTTACAATATTTGATCCATCTAATGGCGGTATTGGAAGCATATTGAATATTGCAAGGATTATATTAATTTGAATTATTATACTCAAAAAACCGCCCAATATACCAATAATTCCAGCCTCTAGTTGAAATCTGGTAAGACTAATATCAAAGTATTGAGACATTATATAGAGAATAACACTAAACAGAATTGCCATAACTAAATTACTGGCAGGCCCAGCAAGCGCAACTAGCATTTGCTTTGTCTTCCCAGGAATATTATCAGGGTTAATCTCTATTGGCTTTGCCCAACCAATTCCTACTATAAAAAGCATTAATGTACCAATCGGATCCAAATGAGCAAGTGGATTAAAAGTAAGTCTTCCCTGCCTTTTTGGAGTAGGATCACCAAATAAATAGGCAACCATACCATGAGACCATTCGTGAACAGTAATACTTATTAATAAAGGGAAAATTAACACAAATATCGCAATAAAAAACGCTATCGGATTTTTTATTAACAATTGAATTAAGTAATATAAAAGCATTTTCCAATTCTTTCTATCGAATATTTCAAAAATTAATCTGGTTTAAAAAACGTTTTAGTCATGAGATGAATCATATTTTATTAAATTAAGATAACATAAATATGTTATTTTAAAATCACAACCTGTATATGAAGAAATTAACAATAAAATTGGCAAGTAAAAAATTATAGGTATAAAATGTTTATAAGGAGGTTAGAGGAAAAATGAATAAATACAAAAATTTCTTAGTTATAACATTAATCATAATAGTACCGGTAATTTTATATTACGCATTTAAATCCGGCTCGGTTGATAATCCAATAAATATTGCCCAGGCCTTTACATCTAAAAAACCCGTGGTATTAGACTTTAGCTCAGAATTATGTCTTGAATGCAAAGAATTAGATAAAGTATTAAAACCAGCTATTGAAAAGTATAATAATAAAATTATTTTTGAAAAAATACCGATAAATTCAAACAATCCTGACTATGAAAAACTTATAGAAGAACACGGCGTTAACGTCGTTCCAACTTTAGTTTTTATAGATAAAAAAGGCAAAACAATACAAATTACAGAAGGCAGCTTAACAAAAGAAGAATTAGAAAGATATTTGAATAAATTGATCGATGGATAACTTAATAGCACAATTATTAACAGACCAAATTCATACAAAACTTAATGCCTGGCTATTCTTAGCTGTATTTTTCGGTGGAATAGTTACCTCACTGTCACCGTGTACTCTTGGTTTATTGCCAATTATTATTGGATATGTCGGCGGATGTTCGGATAATATCGGTAAAAAAACCGTAATACAGGTTATATTTTTTGTAGTTGGACTTTCTATAGTTTTAACCGGACTCGGTATTACAGCTGCATTAGCAGGAAAAGCATTAGGATTTCATGCCAGTCCTGTATGGGCAATTGTAATGGCATCACTAATTTTAATAATGGGCTTAAGCCTGTTAGAAATACTAGAAATCCCCATGCCAAATATAGTAAAACAAATGCCACAAAATAAAAGCAATAGTGTGGTCGTATACCCATTATTAATTGGTGCAGCGTTTGCATTTGCTTCATCACCCTGCTCTACCCCTGTACTTGCAGGAATTATGGCTTATACTTCACTTAAAGCAAATATCGTTTTTGGTGGCCTATTACTCTTCTTTTTCTCACTTGGACAGGGAGTAATTCTAATCATAGCAGGTTTATTTACATCTTTATTTAAAAAAATTTCATATTTTAAATCAATATCTGGATATTTTGTAAAATTTAGCGGAATAATTTTAGTTATAGCCTCATTTTATATTTATTTAAAAGCATTTCAAGTTTTATAAAGGACAGCGGAAAAAATCACTAGGGAAAATGGTGAATTTTCCTTGGTAATTTTTGTAGTATGCTTCCTAAAACCTAAAATAATATAGTATGAAAAAATTCTTACGCATTTTTTCATACATCCTTAAGTATATATTTCCAGCATTACAAACATAAATAGCCGGTAATACCGGCTATTTGAATTAAAATATTCAGTTTTTTATATTAATTACTCGATTAATAGCTGGTTATAAGAAGCAGGCTATAAAAATCATAAAAGATTTCTCATCAAAATCTTTAATGATTTTTCGCTGTCCTTACTGCCAACAATGGCCTCTTTTTTTTAAATCCTTACCTCTTCTTTGTTCTTTTTGACAAAAACGAGTTAGTGCTTCATAAGCATCTGTCAAAACAGTTTTTGCTGTACCACTGTCTACATCATCATAAATTTCCTGATATTGTACCTCTTGCGCCCAAACACTGTGCTTGTTTTTACCCACTTTAATACTCTCCTATAAAGTTTAAAAAACTATTGTTCACTCTGATATAATCGGAATATTTTCTAAAAAACTTAAGTAAAAAAATGTAAAAATAAAAAAAGTTCATTTAATAAAATGAACTTTTTTTCAATGCACAGCTTAAAAATTAAAAAAATAATCCTGCAAAATGCAGGATTGATCGGCTAAGATATACCATACGCTCTCACTTATATGATACTTGCTCAATTAAATAGTAAAATTAATCCTAAGAGTTAATTTATATTACTCTAAAGTTTAAGTATAAATTGATTATATTTAAATTTGTATACACAAGATTTATACGTTTTGTAATAATTTTGGAATTTTAATCCTAAAAATTTGCTGCAAATCCAAGTTATTAATTACATATTCAATTAATAACTCATGATTATTAAAATCATGCATCAAGCCCTCTACCTTAGGCAATACGCCCAAAATATCCACACCTGATAAGGATTTAATCATATCTGGAGCCGCTTTGATTGCAATATCATCAGTATTTGCAGGATAATTTGATATTATAATACCTAATATATCAATATTATAACTTCTTGCAGCTTCTATGGCTAATAAAGTATGATTAATTGTACCAAGATCAGGCCTTGCTACAATTAACAGCGGCAAATTCAATAGCTTTATTAAATCACGAATTAAGAAATTCTCATATACAGGAGCTAAAATGCCTCCAGCTCCTTCAACTAATACAAGGTCACATTCATTTTTAAGCTCTTGATAATCCCTGAGGAAATAATTAGGATTAATTTTAACATTTTCTACTGCGGCTGCCAGCGATGGAGCAACAGGATTAATAAAATCATAAGTGGATTTGACCAATATATTAGGATCAATTGAATGAACGAAATGAAGATCCGGAGAGATTAAATTATCTCCAGCCTCAATAGCACCGGTCTGAACAGGTTTATATACTCCAATTGAGTAGCCCAACCCCTGCATTACAGCAGCAATTCCAGCTGTAACAACAGTTTTCCCAACATTAGTATCTGTACCGGTTATAAACACACTCATTACTGAAGAAACTCCTCATATTTTATAAATTATATCACTAATATCAATTAGAGAAGAAATTCCACAAAAATACTTTCATTAAAAAGAACAGGACTGATATCCTGTTCTTTTTACAAATAAATTTCGGCTCTATTGAATAATATTACCTGTTCTCACATCAACTGATAAAGGTCTATCAAGTTTGATAAATAATGATTCACCACTAGGGATTTCTATAGCGCCGCCACGCTGAAGAACTGCACCAACTGCACCTAGTCCACCTCCGATAGCCGTACCATATATAGCACCTTTACCAGTACTACCAGTGATTGCGCCTAAAGCAGTTCCAAGAGCTGCACCTGAACCAGCACCAATTGCTGTTGTAAGTAAACCTTTAGCTAAAGTAGCTTTCATAGAGCCAGCTTCAAGAACTCCTGTTTCAGTTGCTACACTAGCTTGTAATGGATAAGATTGCCCTGATGGTAATGTTATTGAGCTAAAATCTATATTAATTTTTGCATTTCTGTTAGCATGTTTAGCTGACGTGACAGCAACAACTTTACCACTAATTCTGCTTCCAGCAGGAATTAATAGCGTTCCTTGATTAGTAGTAACACTATTAATGACTCTAAGGACAACTGTATCACCAACTTTAGCAATTTCACTACTTATAGGTGTTTCGACCTGAGTTGGTATTACGCTATTAGTTTCAACAGTTGCTAATGAGCCTCTTAAAACAACATTGCTAATTCCTCCATCAGCAGCATATTGACTTATTTGCTCAACAGAAACTGGTTGCTGATTTTGTTGTTGATATGACTGTTGAGTTGGCTGATTTGGTTGCGGATAATATGGCACTTGTTCCTGAACAGCTGGCTGTTGAGTCTGTTGGCCTGGTGCTTCCAAACCTATATTTCTTCTAAGATTTTGTAGCATGACTGCAACTTCTGCTCTAGTTGCACGTTTTTCAGGCATTAAAAAATTAGGTTGAGGATAATTCACCGCTAAGCCAGCTTTAACAGACTTGGCAACCGGTACAACTGCCCAATCTGCAACACGGCTAGCATCATAATATCTATTAAGAATTTCCTGAGCTTCAGACTTAGAAATATAACCTAATTGAGCAGCAGATGACAAAATTGCCAAAACCTCAGTTTTAGTAATGTATGCATATGGCTTAAAAGTATTATCAGGAAATCCTCTAATTAAGCCCAGATCATATGCTCTTTGAATTGTGTCATAAGCCCAAAATGAACGAGAAACATCTCTAAAACTAAATTCCTGACCAATTGGAGTATTTTCTTTACCAAGAGCTTTTACAATCATTGTCGCAAATTCGGCTCTTGTTACAGGATTATTAGGCCTAAATGAATTGTCTGCATAACCCGATAAAATATTTTGCTCAGATAAAGCTTGAACAGAATCATAAGCCCAGTAATCACTTCTTAAATCTGAAAATTGAATGGCTAAAGCAGGCAATAAATTTAAACTTAACAAATTAGCTGCCAGAGCTAATCCCACAATTTTTTTTCTAGTACTCATTATTCAGACTCCTTCCTACTTAAAGTAACTTATAGAGTTAATTAAAGCTAGCATATTTTTAAATAAAAAAACAATTTTTTGCTTTTTAACAAAACCTGTTTTTACACGGGCAAAATCATTAACAAATTTTAGAAAAATCAACATATAAAAATTATCAGGTTAAATAGTTATCTTACTAATGTGAATAGATCTTAAATTTATCATAATAATAAACAGCAATTTTATTAAAAATCTTAATCAAGTTTTAATAAATTATACAGCAAAATTTATCATCATTATGCAAAAGTTGGTAAAAATAAAGTAATAAGGAGAATATGGGACTATGGATGAGCAAAGACAAGAAGAAATGCAAAACGGTAAAGAAGCACAAATAGAAGAAATGAGAAAAAAAATGGAAGAAATGCAAGAAAAAATCACACACGGAATTGATAGAACAGTGTGTATGACTGCTGAAGGCCTTGATAAAGCAGCTGAAAAAATGCAGCAAACAGCATCATTTTTTAGATCAAAAACAACAGACTCTCTTAAAGAAGATTTATCTAATGCTGCAAAAAAATATCCCGGCAAAACTTTAGCAGGTGCTGTTTTCTTCGGATTCATTCTTGGCAGAATTTTATCCAGATAAACTTTAATAAATAACTTATAGAGGAGGATAATTATGGTTGTTGAGAAGTACACAGGACAACAACCAACAGTTGGTGACCTAATTAAACAGCTGATCAATGATGTTAATGACTTGATATCACAGCATATCGAGCTATTTAGAAAAGAAATAAAAGAAGACGCAGAAATGGCAGCAAAATATGCCAGTATCGCAATTGCTGGAGCGTTAGTAGCCTATACCAGTCTTATATTTCTTGGATTTTTTATCATCTTTACTCTTGCTCTTATCATGCCAATATGGTTATCATCACTCATAGTCACAATTTTATATATTGGAATCGCTGTTATTTCACTTATTGTAGCTAAAAATCACTTACAAAAATTAAAAAAAGAGCCGGAAGATACCGTAGATGAAACTAAGAAAACTGTAGAGGAGGCTAAAAAATGGCTACACAATCTGAGATAAGAAGAGATATAACCAATACCCGCTCTCATATATCATATATTGTTGATGAAATCACAGACAATATACAGCATAGATTTGATATAGAACAAAAAATTAGAGAAAACCCAACTACAGCAGTCGTAGCAGCCTTAGCAGCAGGATTTCTCGTTGCATCTTTATCATCTTCAGTAAGCAGATCATTACTAAAATTTGGCATGAGAACAGCGTTTGCAGCTGCAAGTGCTTATGCATCAAAACGAGCTATGTCATATATTATGGGTAAAAGAACATATTAATATCATAAAATTTACAAAATACTTAAAAGGGAGATAATTAAAAAATCTCCTTTTTTGATACTTAATAATTTAACCTACTGACTTGAAAAACATCTATTGCAAAAAAATTATATTTTTTTAAATCTTAATAGCAATTTTCTGTATTTAGTGTTTTTAATTAAATAGCTAAAAAGTTAATTAAGGAGATTATGAATGCAAGTTAATAAACCATGTCTATCTTTCGGAACTAAATTTTCGATTAGAAATGATGATACTATTAAAAAGGGTCTACAAGTATTAAATTTAGAGGAATTAAGAGAAATTGAAGTTGGTATGAATGAAGCTAATAGTATACTGGAGAAAAACGGAAAAAACGATGAATTAATCCTCAGTTACGAAGCTCTTAATTTACCAACTTTTACACTTAAAAATGATATAGGTGAAGATTCTTGTCCAGCAGATTGTATATCAGCTAAAACCTTTAAGGAAAAAATTTTAAAAGGCTATAAAAAACTAGATGAAGTATTAATTGAAAGACAAAAAATGGCAGAAGAGAGTAGAATTATGCGTGAAAAAGAAGAAGCTAGACGTAACGAAAAAAGCAATATACTTAAAAGTATTATAGAAAAGTTTTCAAATAATAATAACTAAAAATATTAGAGTTAATTAATTAAAAAAATATAATTTTTAGACGTTTATTGTAAGCTAATATCAAAATAACAAAGCCGATTTTTTATTTTTAATCGGCTTTCTTTAATTGAATATAGTTTACAAAATTAAATTAGTACATATTATAAAAGAATGAGGCAGACCTATAGAATTTATTGGGTTTTGAGAAAGGAAAAATTAATGAATAATAAAACTGTTTTACTAACCATATTAGACGGATGGGGTTGTGGCTCAAAATGCCCTACAAATGCTATAGAAGCAGCAAATATCCCGACATATCACTCACTAGTAAAAGAGTATCCTGATACTTGTATATATGCAGATGGTGAACATGTTGGGTTGCCTGAAGGCCAAATGGGAAATTCTGAAGTAGGACATCTTAACCTGGGAGCAGGTAGAGTTGTTTATCAAGAACTAACAAGAATTAACAAAGCTATTAGAGAAAAAACTTTCTTTGAAAACACAGAA
>Ga0154603_1177_pt2 | contig 11078 bp, 9 predicted proteins | sample RifGroF2_FD_116032 | JGI IMG/M metagenome (GOLD analysis project Ga0154603, IMG submission 116032) | Candidatus Melainabacteria bacterium GWF2_32_7 | reverse complement strand
CTACTTCTGCTATATCTTCTTCATCTATTTCTTCTTTTAATAATGCACTCTTACTTTCTCTTTCAGCAAGTTTGTTTTCTTCTTCTTTAAGACGTTTTTCAAGATCGATCAGAACTCCATACTTTAATTCAGCAGCTTTAGCAAGATCAGCATGCCGCTCGGCTGTATCAATAAGCTGTTTAGTTCTTTCTATTTCTTCTTTTATAGTTCTGATTGAACTAATAGAAGATTTTTCCTTGTCCCACTGGCATTTTAAAGTATCAATTTTACATTGTAGTAAACTTATTTGCTCTTCAAGATGAATCAATCTATCTTTTGATGCTTCATCAGTTTCTTTTTTAAGAGCTTCTCTTTCAATTTCCAATTGAGTTTTTTGTCTTTCCAGAGTATCTATCTCAACAGGCATGCTATCTATCTCAATACGCAACATAGATGCAGCTTCATCGATAAGATCTATGGCTTTATCTGGCAAAAACCTGTCTGTTATATATCTTTGAGAAAGTTTTGCAGCTCCAATTAAAGCTACATCTTTAATTCTAACACCATGATGCACTTCGTAACGTTCTTTTAATCCTCTTAAAATACTAATCGTATCTTCAATAGTAGGTTCATCCACTAGTACAGGCTGAAATCTTCTTTCAAGAGCAGCATCTTTTTCGATATATTTTCTATACTCATTGATAGTCGTAGCACCGATACAGCGCAGTTCACCTCTTGCTAATAATGGCTTTAACAGGTTCCCGGCATCCATAGATCCCTCGGTTGAGCCACCTGCTCCAACAACAGTATGAAGTTCATCGATGAACATTATAATATCACCCTGACTCTGCTGAACTTCTTTTAAAACGGCTTTTAGTCTTTCTTCAAATTCGCCTCTATATTTTGCTCCTGCTATCAAAGAGCCCATATCAAGAGAGATTAACTTTCTATCTTTCAGGCCTTCAGGTACATCTCCTCTTATAATTCTCTGAGCTAGACCTTCTACTATAGCTGTTTTCCCAACACCGGGTTCACCTATTAACACAGGATTGTTTTTTGTTCGTCTATTCAGAACCTGTATAACTCTTCTAATTTCATTGTCTCGTCCAATTACAGGATCAAGCTTGCCTTGCTTTGCAAGTTCAGTTAAATCTATACTATACTTTTCAAGTGCTTGATAATTGCTTTCAGCATCAGGGCTATTAACGGTATTTGAACCTCTTATATCTTTCAAAATATTATACAAAGCCTCTTTAGTTATATTATTATCGTTTAAAACTTTTCCATATTCTGTATTTCTTGCTCCACTCATTGCAAGTAAAATATGTTCCAAACTAATATAGTTGTCTTTTAGCCTGGTAGCCTCTTCTTGAGCGTTATCGATTAGTTTTTTGAAATCCATCGTTATATACAGCTGATTTGGGTTAACAGCATAAGTAACTTTTGGATTTTTTGCTAAAATTGCCTCTATTTGTCCTTTAAAAGCAGGTATATTAACATTTAATTTGCTGAATATCTTATTACCTAATCCTTTTTCATCTTCAATCATTGCCAATAGTAAATGTTCAGGATTAAGCTGATTATTTTGATAACGCTGCATTATGTCCTGAGCAGCCATAATTGTATTTTGTGTTTGTTGAGTTAATTTATTGAAATCAATCATATTTATATATGCCTCTATCTTTTTAGTTTAAGAAAATATATATATTTATCTACTATAATTTTAAAATATTTTTTTCTAAAACCTCTCAAACTTTATATTTTTATAATTATTTAGTTTGTCACCTGGTGCTTTGAGATTGCTTCGCAAGTGTGATTCAAGCTAACTTATATGATTAATGGCTCGCAATGACCTGCGGAGTATTTTTGTTAGTATAACAAATTTTTAACCGTCCATGAGTCCACAATTTTTAAAAAATAAAATAACGGCTTACGGATGCAGGAACGCCGAGTAAAAGCTTTAGCACCACTTGTTTGAGCGAAGCGAGTTTGGTGCGTTATGAAATAAAAGCAACAGGTTAAGTTCCTAGCAGCCGTAAATAATCAGCGGGTTTTCTTTCTTTTGCTTACTTTTTCTTTCTTTTGTGGCAGTAAAAGAAAGAAAAGTAAGAAAGCTTACAAATGGACACAAAAAGTATTAGCAGATCCAGCATCAAGTACGGATGACAATGCAGCGTTTGAGGCTTTTTCTTCTCTTAGGATTTGCCAATTTATTGAACATAAAATTTCAAGTCAAGACTTTTGCTTATAGCGAATAAATACATCATTTTATTCTATTACCAATTAACTGAGTGAAATAGTAAAACGGTACTTTAAAATATTATTTTTTAATTTAAAATAATTTTTATGGATACAATAAAAAGCAAAGTTTTTAACTATCTAACTGGCTCTCAAAAGTCAGATCTTTGTCATTATATATCTAAATTTGTCAAAAACTATTATGACAAAGAAACTGACGAGATTTTGGCATTATTTATTGAAGAAGAAAAGTATTACCTGGAAGTTGATGCATCAAGACACCCTTGGATAGTTGATTATCTTGACGATAAGAGATTTTATAAAGATCTGACTTTATATATAAACGAAAATAAACGTAAATACAGATACAAAGAAAGCCAGAAAGAATTTGTAGAAAAGCAAAAAGAGTTTTTAAAAGAGCAGAGAAAAGTTGCAAGAGATAGAAAAATGTCCGGACAATCTCCTACTTCAAAACAAAAAGCTTATTATAAGGCTTTATGCAAGAGATATAATATAGACATTAATTCTATTGATCTTGAAAAAGCATCCAAGCTGGATTTAAGAAATGCCATAGATGCACTTTTATCAGAGCAGCATACGTCTGATAAGCAAAACATTCTTTCAAGATTGAATCAAATAATTGAATCAAGAGAAGAACAATATTAAGTTTTAAAATATGTGTTAGCTGTAAGTCGTTATTTATAAGTATTTCAGGATGTTATGAATTCTAGCTTATAACTTTTATGCCTAATGTATATGCAAATTATTTGCCAAATAATTTGAAACTAAGCTAATCATGCTGTTTTAATTAACAAAATTATTATTACAATATATTAACAATATTACTTTTTTATATATCAATTGAGCAATTTTTATATACTATTATGTTTTTATAATAATATAAGAGAGAAAAAGGAGAGAGTATTAAAATATTTAGAAAAAACAAAGATGCACTTTAGGTAAATTTAAATATATACACTATATTTAGATTGTTATTACCTAATATTCAAAATTTATTAGAAAATATATAAAAATTTAGCAATTTTTTTAAGCTGCATGTTTTTATATAAATAGGGGCAAAAACGGAAAACTAAAAACCACATTAAAGATTAAAGCTATAGGAGGAATATAAAAATGGCTAGAGTACTAATTTCAATGCCTGAGGAATTTTTAACCAAGATTGATAAATTAGCAGAAACAGAACAAAGATCAAGAAGTGAACTGATTAGAGAAGCATTAAGAACATATATAATGGCTAATAGAATTAGAGAAAATAGCTTAGCAACCAAAAACGCAGCTATATTAGAATCAATGCTGGACTAGTTGCTTAAGATAAGAATATAAATAAAAAAGACAGTTCGTGAACTGTCTTTTTTATTTATATTCTTCGTTATATTGCTAGTGGTAAGATTTGCAAATAATATGTTAAAAGAAACCTCCTGTCATTGCGAGGTGGCTAAGCCACAGTAATATTGTCAACAATCTTTCTTTAATATAAAAAATCATTGATAATATGTTTGTGCCTCTGGCACCGTGGCAATCTATCCGTTTTAAAGCTAGTTCATAATTGGTAAGATCCTCACGTCGCTCCTCAGGATGACAGTGCGTGTTACTGGAATGATTGTTGACTAAGAAAAGTGACCGTGTCACCCCACAATGATAGTGCGTATTATTGGGAGGATTGATGACTTACGAAAGTGACTATGTCACTCAGGATGACAATTCGGGAAATTATAGCATATTATTTGTCCATCTATACACTAGTTATAAGAAGCTGTCCTTAATTTTTAAACTTTTCTGAATATTGTACTAATTTTTGCAGTAATTCAGGGTGTTTAGTATTAACTTCATTGATAAAATTGCCACCTTTTGCTTCAATAGCCAGCTTTAATATTTCAGGTAAGTTAAATCCTTTATTTTGAGAAAGACTGCTATAGTAAATTTCTTTAAAGTTGTTTGGTAATCTGAGAGACCAGTTTTTATCACCTGAAGTTCCAGGTTTATTATATGCTTCATCAATTCCAAACATATCAGTAAAGAATACCTGAGCATTTTTAGATGGGCTGGTAAATAATTCTATAAATTTAGCTTTAATAAATTCATTAGGATTATGTCTTAGTTTTTCGATGAAAGTGCCCTTGTCACTTTCAGACACTAAGTCTTCTGCTAAATACTGAATATGTGGTTCAATGGTATTAGATTTATACCAATCAGCAACACAAATAGATAACGGCATATTATCGTGAGTGCCTGGAGTAATCCAGTGATGCTCTCCAACGTTTCTGCCTCTATACATATGATCTGGTTCTTCAGGGGTAACAAATTGTGTTACCCTGATTCCGCAAAGACCAAGCTTCTTCATTACTGCCATAACAGGATTTGTGACAGTGCCAAGATCTTCGAAAATAATAGATTCTTTACCAACTTTATTTTCTTTAGCTGCTTCAAGAATTATATTTACAACTTCACAGTATTTATCAAAGATTTCTTGTTTATCAAGGCTCTCTTCTTTTACTCTGAGTTCGTTTTCCGGAGGAAGAATTTTATCCAGATCTTCAGGTTTCACTTCAGGATCTTCTAAAACCCTGTGATTATTTAAATCTTCAACTCCTATACGGGAATATTTTTTGAACTCTTCAGCATCAGGTGAAGAATATAACCTTCTTCCGCCATCTTCTGGTTTTGCAGTTTTACCTATTTTATAAACCCATGGATCAACTAAACCAACGGCATGGTCAATACGTGCACCACCGGGGTTTTCTTTGAATACTTTATCAAATCTTTCTTTAAGAAGTTGTCCTGCCTCGAGGAGTTTGCCTTTTTCATCAACAATTTTTTCAGGATCTAATACAGGAAATCCCCATGCCTGACCATCTTCTGAAAAGTAATCCGGTGGACATCCTAAGTGGTAGCCTGTCATAAATATTGATTGATTCGCCCAATAGTCACGATCAGAGAAAGCCACCTGAATATCTGCCATTGTTTTTATGTTGTGAGCTAAAGTGTATTCTTTAGTTTTTTCTTTCTGCTCATTCGCTATGAATTGGCTGAACTTGTAGAATTCAATTTCTTCAGCGTAAGTTTTTTCAATTTCAGCTATTCTTTCTTTAGCTGCTTTTATACCTTTATTTTCAGAAGTAAACAGGTTTTTATCTAGTTTATCTTTCCAGATTGGCCAGTAATCATTATTATGTTTTTTTGATAACGCTTCATAAAGAGCATCTTTATCCAGCCACTCTTTATTTTCTTTCTGGAATTTTTTAAATTTTTTCTCTATTTCTTTGATAGTTTTAGATGGTTTTTTATCAGCTAACTTTGTCTTGAAACTATTATAAGCTTCATAAAGAGCTTCATTTTGCTTTTGATAAATATATGTATAAGCCAGACGACTCTGACCTTTATTAGGATTATTTTCCACGATATTATCAAAAGTTGATTTTCTAAGAATTTCATCCCATTCAGGAGTTGTTAACTCGTATAAGTCAATAAATAATGAATTAGTAGAAAATATTGTACCTACATAAGGTGAAGCATCATTTGATTTGGTTTTTCCGTCAGGTCCAAGTTGTATACTGTTAAATCCTAATTGTTCAACAAAATTAATAAGTTCCCTTGCTCCATTAGAATTTATTGTGCCGGTTCCTGTATCTTCATTTGATTTTGAAGGAAAACTTACACCGTGCATAATTAAGGATAAATTATCTTTACCCAGCACATTTAATGCCTCTTTAACGACTTTCTGGCATTCGTTTAATTCTTTTTCTGTTAGCCCTACATTCTGGGTTGTAGTCATTTTGTACTTCCTCTAACTCACTATAAATCTCAATAATATGTTACTTATATTAATCCAAGAGAGGTGGATTCATCAAGAAAAATTTATATCGAAGAATAATATTCTTTGCAGTATAATCTTGTGTGGTAGTATTATTAGTACTCTTAATGACATTTTAGCATTAATTCTTAAGGTAATATGAATAAGATTCAGGATTTACTAAATCAAAATAAAAGAATAATTGGTATTTGGGGATATCCTGATCCTGAAGTTCTCAATAAAATTCAGGAACAATATGCAGGGCATGAATTTGTCGATCTGGATATTAATTTTGGTGCGGTATCTTCAAATGTTGTACCGGATGCTTATTGCAAGATCATTACTAATATTGTGGATAATGCAGTAGCACTGAAAAACAAGACCGACTTGATAATAGCTTCAATTGGTGAAGAAAAATGCGATTCAGCAAGGATTGCAGCAAAGATTCTTGAAGATTTAGGATTTAAGGTTATTCAGACGAGATATGATAAATATGATGATGTAATTAACCCAACTCCTATTGCAACAAGTAATTTGCCTTTAAAAGAAAAAATTACGACTATAATGGACTGTGTCATAAAACCTGTAAATGTCGGGCTACAACAGTGCGAGGCCACAATGGGATTTTGGGGAGTTCCTCCGAATGATTTGAGCCTATTGGAACTATTTCCTGATACAACGCATGTTTTTGGCTGGACTAGATGCGTAGAAGCTAAAAGACCAGCTGATTTAGAGCTTGAAATGCTCGTAGATGAATCGATTCCTACAGTTTTCTTTGCCCAGACATTTTGTGCTAAGATGCAGCTTGCTAAATACTTAGCCAGAAAATATAACGGACTATTTGTAGATGTAGATGATCTGGCATCAAACTCTGTCAGGGCAAAAATAGAAGCATTTATACGGTTAGGGTAATTTATGAATAGCAACATTTACAAATCAGTCAGTAAGAATCATTCACTATTATGTCATTGCGAGCCTGCAAAGCAGGCGTGGCAATCTTTCCATATTACAATATATACTGTCGAAGCCTGATTTTAAGTTAATTAACTTATTTTATACAGATAATTCAAGGTAATAGAGATTTAAAATGAGCAAACTATTAATAGATGCAGGAACAAGTTGGTGTAAAGTACTAGAGCTATATACGAATCAAGATGATCTAGTCAATAGCCCGTTAAATAAAATTAGCGAGATCACTGATGAGTATAGTTTGAGTATTGACGATAGAGAGTTTACTGACAAAGAAGGAAATTCTCTGTTTGGTCGCACATTCTTATTTCCAACAAAAATGCTGTCTAAATTAAGAGTGCTCTTTGATAGCGCAACAGGTCATATGGTGAAAAATCATATCAAACCTGATGGCAGCTATGAAAACGAGGTTATAGCTCTTGCTTACGGGGCTAAAAAAATACTCAATAATCCTGAAAATGCTACTATTGTTGACCTTGGAAGCAGAGATGTAAAGTGGGTTCAGTTTAAAAATGGTAAATATAAGGACTTAGACTGGAATAATAATTGCGGAAGCGCAACAGGCGCTACAGTAGAAATGCTCTGCAAATTCTATAATGTTGATCCTGCTAATATAGAAGTCCAGAAAGATAGAATACCTGTAGTATGCGGTGTTTTTGCAATGGAAAAAATAATGGACGCAGTTGCCAATGATGTCTCTGCAGATGTAGCAATATCAAGATATATTCATGGAATAGCTTATAATACCTGGAATTTTGCAAGACAACCGGAAAAAATATATTTATCAGGCGGGTTCTGTATGAATTCATGCTTTGTAAAATCTTTAGAATTATACTGCAAAGTTCTACCCCTTGGCCGTTTTGTACTTTTAGATGGACTATACTAGTGTATTATCTACAGGAAAAGCAGGGGAGATTTGCTTTTCTTAGCTAAATATTAAGTATTTTGTAGAATTTTTGGCACAAATTTTTATTAATAGAAAACTTTTCAAGACAGTATTTTAAATCCATTTTGATCTTGTCTTCAGCTTCTTTTTTAGTAAAATTCTTCTCCTGTATATACCATTTCTTGTATTTAGATAGAAAAATCCTTATATCCTGTTCTGTTTCAAGATGATTAATCAGTCCTAAGAGTCCAACGTATGTATTATAGCTATCAAACACCATTTACCTCACTTTTAAAGAAATGATTGTTTTTATAATCATAAATTATAGCACGTGTAAAAATTAATGACTATACTTTTAATAGAAACGCGGTTTAAAACTCAGGACAGCTAATTCTAGCAATAATGACTCTGTCAATATTACTGTAATCTTTAATTATATTGATGTCAGCATAACCGGCAGACTCAAGCAGCTCTTTTATATATGTAGATTGAGAAATCCCTATTTCTACAGCTAAATAACCATTAAAATTCAATCTTGATTTGGCCTGTTCTATGAGCTTTTGATAGAAAGATATCCCTTTTTCATCATCAACAAACAATGCCAGATGAGGTTCATGCTCTGAAACTTCAAATTGTAAGCTTTCTCTGTCTTGTATTGGGATATAAGGTGGATTTGAAACGATTATATCAAATTTTTCCTCAATAGATTCAAGTATATCAGATTGAATAAATTCGACTTTATCTGTAACTTCTAATATTTTGGCATTGATTTTAGCTACACCGAGAGCTTGCTTAGATATATCTGTAGCAAGTATTTTTTGGTCGCTTAATTTGGCAAGCATACAGGCAATACATCCTGATCCTGTACCTATATCAATTATTTTAAGCTCTTTATTTTGCTTTTTGATTAAATCTAAAACTCTTTCAACCAGTATTTCTGTTTCTGGCCTTGGAATTAAAACATTTTCGTTAACATAGAATTCATATCCCATAAAATAAGCAATGTTTGTCAAATACTGAATGGGGATTTTTTCCTGAACCCTTTTTTGCACTAACAAATTAAAGTTTTTTATCTTACTTCCCGACAATATTAGATTAGGCCTACTTATTACATCTTTTTTTTTGAGACCAAAAACATATTCCATTAATATATCAGCTTCAATATAAGCTTCAGTATCAGAAACTCCACTTTTTTGAAGCTCAAAAGCAGCATCTTGGCGAGTATTTTTTATTGAATTATCAGGCATTGACAGAGTCTGCTAGTTTTTCCAATTTAATTTTCTGATCATACATTATTAGGTGCTCGATTAACTCATCTAATTCACCTTCAATAACTGTTTTAACGTTTAAGTTCTGATTAATTCTATGATCAGTACATCTTCCTTGAGGGAAATTGTATGTTCTAATTCTTTCACTTCTATCGCCTGTACCAACTTGAGATCTTCTAAGATCGGTTATTTCCTTCATTTGTTTTTGAAGTTCCATATCGTAGAGTTTGGCTTTAAGAATTTGCATAGCTCTTTCTTTATTTTGAAGCTGGCTTCTTTCTTCTGTACAATGGACCATTAAACCAGTTGGTTTGTGAACGATTCTTACTGCAGTTTCAACCTTGTTTACGTTTTGGCCACCTGCTCCACCTGCTCTTGCGGTTGTAATTTCTAAATCATTCATAGCAATGTTGATTTCTACATCATCAACTTCAGGCATAACTGCCACTGTTGCTGTACTTGTATGAATTCTACCCTGGGATTCAGTAACAGGAACTCTTTGTACTCTATGTACACCTGATTCGTATTTTAGCCTGCTATAAACGCCATCACCTTGCATAGAAATTACAGCTTCACTTATTCCGCCAAGTTCACCTTCTGAAACACCTAACACTTCTGTTTTCCAACCTAATTTTTCAGCATATCTTAAATACATTCTCATTAAATCGGCAGCAAAAATGTTGGCTTCATCACCACCAGCACTGCCACGGATCTCAAGCATAATATCTTTTTCATCATTAGGGTCTTTAGGTAATAAAAGGAGCTTCATTTTCTCTTCACATTCAGTGATTTTAGCTTCCGCTGTTTCTATCTCATTTTGAAGAAACATTTTCATATCAGGATCGTTTTCGCCTCTTATTAACTGAGCAGCGTCATCACGGCTGGATATGGATTCTTGCCAACGATGATAAGTATCAACGGTTTCTTCCATTGATTTTCTTGTTTTAGATAATCTTTTAAACTGCTCATAATCCTGAATAACACCAGGATCACTAAGTTTTTCCCCTAATTCTATATAGCTTTTTTCAACACTTTTAATTTTTTCTAACATATCTTTCATGGCTTAACTCCAGTATTCCAGATGGTTTAATTAGCCTTTGCAGCATACCTGCCACAGCTTCGTATTTCATCACAATGTCCATTAACTTCACATTTTGGTACGAGATATTCACTTAACCAGGGATCTTTCTCTATTGCCAGCTCACACATTTTCTTAACGAGTTTTCTAATTTCGTGCTGTGCATTTGTACAAAGTCTCAGGTTTGCAAGATGAATCATCTCCCTTAAATTAAGACTTGCAATAAGAGAACTTGTTGCACCATTCGGCAAAATGAATCTGGCATCTTCTGCAGGAATTCCTTTTTCTATTAATTTAGCATAGAAATCAGAAGTTTTTCCCATAAAATCATTATATTCTGCAATTAACTCAGGATCTTTAATGGTTGGGGGAACTACATATTCAAATTGTCCTTTTTCTGTCACGTATCTTTGTGATTTTTGCGAGAAGGACATATGACGATGCCTTACTAATTGATGCGTACAAGCTCTACTAACCCCGCTAATAGAATAAACATACTGACAATGTTCGATTGTACTATGATGACCGGATGCTAAAACCTTTTTAACCAGATTTAGCATTTTTTCCTCATTTGGAGCATTATCCCAAATATTTATAGGATAATCTGCCGAATAACAAGTTCTGCAAGCTGTATAAATGGTTTTTAGTGTGTTTTCCGGTGTGCTAATTAAATTAACAATAGGAAATTCTTTATTATTAGTCATAGTAATTATTTTTCTATATTAAACTCTTATAGATTTTTATCTTTATTAGAGAATATCTTAGCATATTCTATGTAAGAAGCCCGTGAAAATATAAACGGGCTCATTATGCTAAGATATTAAGTTATTAGTTACTTATTTTCTTTTT
>Ga0154603_1171_pt2 | contig 11269 bp, 10 predicted proteins | sample RifGroF2_FD_116032 | JGI IMG/M metagenome (GOLD analysis project Ga0154603, IMG submission 116032) | Candidatus Melainabacteria bacterium GWF2_32_7 | reverse complement strand
GAACCTATTTGCTCAAACATATAAAGAATATAAGCAAGTCACATAATTTTTATCTGGCATTTATTTAAGTTATAGATTGAGATTCAGGGGTATGTTTTATGAGTGTTGATATTAAAAAAGCTTTTTATTTTCCTTTTCGTGATAATTTATGGCTTCAAAAGTTGCTTATTGGTGGAATATTCTTTTTTGCCGTGTTTATTTTACATACTATAATGGGCTTTTTAAATGCTGTTGTAAGAATACCTATCTCCGATTATGGTACGCAAATGCCTCTTATAACCAGAGGAATTAAAGCTATTTTCAGTCTGTTTATGACTGTTTTAATTTATGCTATTCCTATGGGATATGTCTTACAGTCTGTACATAATGAAATTAAGGGCGAAACTCCACTTTTGCCTGATTGGGATTCTAAATTTTTAAGTTATTTTAAATATGGGTTGTATTTTTTTGCAGCTAATTTTTTATATCTATTTATCATAGCAATCGTAGCTGCAATTCCTACTATGATTAGTAGTATAGTATTTGGCCTTTATCGGGATAATCCTATAGTGTCTATACTTAGTTTGACTTTCATTGTATTGTTTGTTACCCCTTTTGTTTTAATATATCTAGTAATTCTGCCTTTTATTGCGACATCATACGCAGATAATTTTAATTTTCAGGATGCTTTTAAGCTGGATAAAATATTTATCGGGATATCAAGGGTAATTCCTGATTATCTTGCAAGTGCTGGTCTATCGATAATCATTTTGCTTTTAATTCCTTTATTATTAGTATTGTCTGTTTGTACTTGTATTGGTATACTAGTAATACCGTTTCTTATTTTACCTGCTTTACTTATAGTTTTGAACTTGTTTTCTCAGACATACAAACAATCCGGAATATCGTTATAGTTTATTATTTTGACTTTCAGGTTTTTAAAAATCATCCAATGTGATGTTGTATAAGATCAGAACAAGTAATAACATGTAAAAATATTTGTGAGAGTTAAAGGAGAGCCTGTGGATTGTATGATTAATCCAGTAACAAGAATCTCAAGAATTCCTGGGGGAATTTCCTGTACAGAGAAAAAGGCTGACAGAACCCTATCTCACCCTAAAATAGATGGATGTAGTTTTAAGGGGGCTGAAGCAGACCGAGATGTTTTTGTGAAAAGTCAGGAAAAGGAATCATCCAGAGTTAACTCATCAGAAACATTCGGAGATAAATTTATTAAGGCAGCAAAAGAGACTGTTGAAGAAATTGAAGCTAAAGGTATTCCTATTTCTAAAGCTAGTTCGTTGGAAGTAAGTACAGGAATTATTGATAAACTCCATCAATACGGTGCTTTTGGGCCAAAAAAGATTGATTATGTCACATAAAAATCTGGAAAATTTGCAAAGATTAATAGAAGTGGTGGAAAAATTAAGAGCTCCTGATGGGTGTCCATGGGATAAGGAACAAACACACGAGACTCTTAGAGAAAATTTCATCCAGGAAACTTATGAAGCTGTTGATGCTATAGAGAGTCGGAATTCTGAAGACTTAAAAGAGGAACTTGGTGATGTTTTGCTTCAGGTAGTCTTACATTCTCAGATAGCCAGTGAAGAATCCAGATTTGATATAGAAGATGTGGCTAAAACTATTGCGGATAAAATTATCAGACGCCATCCTCATGTTTTTGCTGAAACAAAGGTTAAAGGTACTGAAGAAGTTTTAGTTAACTGGGAAAGAATTAAAAGCGAAGAAAAGCCTGAAAGAACATCAGCTTTATCAGGTATAGTAAAATCACAACCTGCTCTCATGGCTGCAACCCAAATTAGCAAAAAGGCTATAAAAGTTGGGTTTGAATGGCCGAATGTTGAATCATTATGGGAATGTTTAGAATCAGAAATTCAGGAATTTAAGCAGGCTGTTGAAGAAGAAGATAAAGAAAAGATGGAAGATGAACTCGGCGATATTCTGTTTTCTCTTGTCAATGTTGCAAGATGGCATGGGGTTGATGCTGAATTAGCACTTTTAAGAGCAAATAAGAAGTTTACAAAAAGATTTCAATTAATGGAAGAAATTGCTACAAAAGACTTAACTGAGTATACGCAGGCAGAATTAGAAGATTTGTGGCAAAATGCTAAAAAAACACTTCAGCAATAAAATTCATATAATTTATTTTATGGGGATAGAAAATGATAGCAGATTTCGGTACTTGTTTTAATAAAGTAAAATATAGGTTATTCGAGGATAAAAGAATTGCTCTTGTTAAATTAGAAGGCATAATTATTGATGCTGTAAATGCTCCTGCGGCATCGAGAATATTAGATGCAATAGAATCGGTTAAAAAGCAAGATATAAAAGCAATGGTATTGAGAGTAAATAGTCCTGGTGGTACTGTTGGGGCATCACAGGAAATTTACGGAGCTATAAAAAAACTTAAAGAAGAGAAAAATACAAAAGTAGTTGTATCTTTTGGAGATGTGGCAGCTAGTGGTGGTGTTTATGTTGCTGCAGCAGGTGATAAGATAGTGACTAATCCTGGTACTATTACCGGTTCTATAGGAGTAATAATTAGATCAGCCGTAATTAAAGATTTATATAAAAAAGTTGGTGTTGATTACGAAATTATTAAGTCTGGACCTTATAAAGATATTCTTTCAAATCTGCGTTATTTAAGTGATGATGAAAAGCAGATATTACAGGAATTAATTGATAGCACATATAATCAATTTGTTGAAACTGTAGCTAACAGTAGAAATCTTGATATTGAAAAAGTAAAAGCATTTTCTGACGGCAGAATTTTTACAGGTCTTCAGGCTAAGGAATACGGGCTTGTTGATGAGATCGGAACTCAGGAAGATGCTGTTAACTTGGCAGCTAAACTCGCTGATATAAAAGGCAAACCTCATATAATAGATATGACACCAAAAAAGAACTTCTTGCAAAAAATAACAGGAACTACTTTAAATGAGTTTTTTGAAAATATGGGATTAAGTTCTACATATTCAGGAGTACCTCTCTGGCTCATGCCTGGAGTTTAGATAAAATACTATTGGATTTTTATTAAGTTAAGGCGAAGCGTCTTTTGATTGCAGTGGTTAATTTATCGGGATTTTTATTCCTTCGGGTAAAATTATAAACAATTTCAAGTTTTTTAGTTATAGATTCCCAGTTATGCTGAGTTCTAATTCTTTCTTGCCCCTTTAGTCCTTTTTTAATCAGGTCTAATTGAGGCTGACTTAAAATAAATTCTAATTTTTCTTTAATATCACTAACTTTTTCAGAATTAAACAAATAACCATATTCTTCATTTTTACCAATAACTTCTATATGAGGAGGAATTGGACTCGATAAAGCAGGAATTCCATATGACATTGCTTCAAGCAGTGTAAGTGGTAATCCTTCCAGTTCTGAAGTTGATACATAAAGATAAGCGTTTGAATAAATTTCTTTAAGTTCATCTCCATATAAGTAGGAAGTGAAAATAATTCTTTTATCATCTTTAGCCAGATCTTTCAGGTGAGCAACATAACTATCTGTAGACGCAGAATCACCCACTAAAACGAGTTTTTTGTCCGTTTTTGTTTGCTTGTAGGCTTCTATAAGCTTATGTGGGGCTTTTTCGGGAACTAGTCTGCCTACAAATAACAGATAATCTTTCTCGCTTAAACCAAATTTTTCCTTTATTAGTTCAGGCTCTCTAATTGAACTTATTGTTACTCCGTTTATTATTGTTATGGAATTAATGCTGTATTTATTTCTATAATATTCTTCTAAAGATTTGGATACAGTTATCTGAGTATCGAAAAAAGTTGCGCTGAAGATTTCTCCGAGTCGAATAATATTGCTTGCCAGAAAATTCCATTTATTTCTTTGCCAATCAATACCATGACAGGTAAAAATTAATTTTTTGTTTGGTGATAAGAGTTTTGGTATCCATGCAAATAAGCAGGGTCCTTGAGCATGAAAGTGAATAATATCTGCATCAGAAAATACAGCGTGCAAAAGCGCCCAAAAAGTATGAAATGTTGCCTCAAGATGTTTAGATTTAAATGTCCACAGTGGTTTGATTTTTATACCTTTATATTCATTTATCCTATTATCTATATAGCCTTTCCTGGCATATATGGTTACAAAATGTCCCATTTGAACAAGTCTTGAATATATTTCCTCACAATGTTTTTCTATTCCTCCAAAGGTAGCCGGCACGCCTCTTGAGCCTACCACAGCAATTTTCATATATTTCCCTCCAGAATGACTCTTAATATTTTGATTGCTATTTGGTATTAAGGACTTATCCGAAAATTCAAAAAATGATACTTAGAGATTGCTTCACAATATCGATTTTAGAAAATATTCCTGCTAAAAGGTTCGCAATGACAGCAAAAATTTATTTGTCGGATAAATTCTAAGTAACCTCTTTAAACACTTTCATGATCTCTCCATAATGGACTTTTGGGTTATATTTTACTTCGGCTTTTTTTCTGGCAGCCCTGCCCATTTCTTCACAAAGGCTTTGATGTCTCATTAAAAAATCTATTTTTTCTTTTAATTCCTGAACATCATTATGTTTGTAAAGCATGCCATCTATGTTTTCATCAACATACTCTGGAATTCCTCCGATATTAGCTGCAAGAACGGGCTTACCTAAAGCAAAGGATTCAAGAATTACGTTTGGGGAATTATCAAACCAGGTTGATGGTATTATTACTAATCGACAGTTTCTAATAACTCTGGATAACTGTTCTCCTTGTAATTTGCCTAAGAAAGTAACATTATCAAGATTTCTGTTTTCTTTTATTTGTTCTAAATATTCTCTTTGTGGTCCATCACCTGCTATTAGCAGCTTGTAATGTTTTAATTTTTCCATTGCTTCTAACAACAATGGGATTCCTTTTTCACGACTTAATCTTCCAAAATAAACCAGATAAGATTGGGAAATAAATTCAGGGTTGTATTTATATGGGTCTATATAAATAGGGATATGAGTTATTTTATTTTCAGGTATTCCGCTCTTTATCATAGTTCGTCTTAAAAAATTACTAGGAGCTATGAATCTGTCTACGTTATTTACGTAAGCTTTATATTTATTATGGACATAAAGCTCCAGAGCTCCAATAGCACTTGCAGCTATAGAGGGCCTTTTGCTAAGATCATTTGTTTTAGATTGACGTACACATCTATGTTTTACAGCATTAAAATATCCTTTTAAGGGGCATAAAAGCTCTTCGCAGTTTGAATCATCTCCTTTTGTAAGTCTTGAATCTGGGCAGATTATGGCATAATCGGAAAGCCTATGTATTACAGGAATTGACCGTTCTTTTGCTTCCATAAAAATAGTAGGAGATAAGTGTCTATGAATTCCAAACCCCCATATAAGGTCTGGTTTTGTGTAATCAAGCAGCTGCGAAAATTTGTTTCTTGCATCTGTGTTATATAAAATGTTTATTAATGCTTTAAATTTGTTATAAAGATTAACCTTTTCTTCTCCTCCTAAATCTATATATTCAGTGAAGAACCTGCTATATTCGCTTTGAATATTTTCTTTATAGTTTGTAGAAAAGGGTACAACTTCATGCCCGTAAGACCTCAATGTATCAGTTATTTTAAATAAATATGATTCTAGTCCTGCCCTTAAATAATAAAATTTTGAAGCTGTTATTATTTTCATAACTCCCCTTGAAGATAAATAATCTAGCTTGCTATATCTCTTTGCATTATCCTATTTTCGCTGAAATTTAAATATTAGTTATTCTGGTATTATTTATTACCCCTGTGTCGATAAACATCATTATATTTTTTAGTAGTGCTATAACGTAAACCGAGTGACTAAGTCATATTCTTAAGTCATCAATTATTCCAATAATACGCACTGTCATTGCGTGGCTAAGCCACATTCACACTGTCAACAATCTTTCTTTAATATACAAGAATCATTGATACTGAGTTTGTGCCTCTGGCACCGTGGCAATCTCTAATAATAAATTTATCTACATAGCAACTTGAGTTAAATTATACGAATTAAGTGAGTAATTAACCGACTTTTATGTGTTCAAAAAGGGTTTTCTCTGTTAAGAGAAAACCCTTCTGATTAAATAATTATCAAGTTAATGTTATTAGTTAATTGCACCAGATGCAGTATTACTAGATGCAGATTCACCACCAGCATTAAATGATTTAACTTGATAGTAGAATGATGTGCCACTTGCTGCTGATCCGACATTATGTACTACAATTGTCTGACCAGGACCAAATGTTGCAACTTTAGTAAATCCACCTGTTGCTGAATTAGATAAATAAAGATTGAATCCTTGCTCATTGTTTGAGTTGTCCTGCCAGGTAAGTATTATCACGTTATTTCCGGCAGTATCTTTACCAATCATAGTCGCTAAACCAGTTGGAACAGCAGGTGGTTGCTGAGTTGGAGGAGGAGTAACTTCTCCAATTTGAGCTGTAACTGTGTTAGATGCTTCAGATTTTCCATCAGCATTTACAGCTACTATTTTGTAGTAATAAGTACCAGTGGTTGGAGTTGATCCAAGATTGATACCATAACTAGTACCATTAGCAGCTGGGGTTTTTGCTACCTGGAAATTATTTATTGAGTTAATCGATTGAAGAATCTCAAACCCTGTCTCGTTATTGGAATTATCTTTCCAAGTAAGATTTACATAATAATTACCACTCGTTGCACCTCTGCTTACTCCTGTAACTGCTAACTCTGAAGGAGCTGCTGGTACATTAGAGATTTGAATTATAGCATTAGCTGTATTAGATGGTTGAGAATCACCAGCATTATTTGCAGCTATAACTTGATAGTAATAAGTACCTGATTGTGGATTTAATCCAAGATCTATAGATGTGCTGCCAGCATTAGCACCAACAGCCTGTGCTTGCTGGAAGCTGCTTGGTGAATTCACGGATTGAAGAACTTTAAATCCACTTTCATTATTTGAATTATCAGTCCAGCTTAAATTTGCAACATAATTACCAGCTGTAGCTCTAGTTATATTAACTGACAATCCAGTTGGAGCTACAGGTGGCTGTGGAGTTGGAGTTACTTCTCCAATCTGAGCTGTAACTGTGTTAGATGCTTGAGATTTTCCGCTGGCATTTACAGCTACTATTTTGTAGTAATAAGTACCAGTGGTTGGAGTTGATCCAAGATTGATACCATAACTAGTACCATTAGCAGCTGGCGTTTTTGCTACCTGGAAGTTATTTGTTGAATTAACGGATTGAAGAATCTCAAATCCTGTCTCGTTATTAGAATTATCTTTCCAAGTAAGATTTACATAATAATTACCACTCGTTGCACCTTTGCTTACTCCTGTAACTGCTAACTCTGAAGGAGCTGCCGGGCCTTGTGATGTTGGTGGTGGAGGAGGTGGTGGTGTAACATTACCATCTTTTTTAAGTACTACACCTCTAAATGGACTTAAAGTTACACTGTTTACTTGAGCACCATCAAGGTTTTTATAAACACCTGCTGGAAGACTCACTGTCACAGAACTTGAAGTGTCATTTACGATAGCTTTACCGAGATCGAAGTCCCTTTGGAGAACTCCATTAGCTCTATATCTTGGGCCTTTAGGATATCCGATTTTTCCTAATTTTTCTATAACAACTCTTTGATGATCCAAAGAATGACCTTGTTTTGTATTAAGTGTTAAACCTAAAACATTGTCTGTTAAAAGGTTCATAGGAACACGGAATGTGTCAAACGGGCCTCTGTCTTCATCCCAATATGTGTCAAAGCATACTTGTCCTTGTGTAGCAGCTTGATCACTATAACTGAAATATCCGGCAACACTCTTGTCGCCTGTTGCTACGTCATCAATTCTGTCTTCTAACATACTGATGTCACGTGATGTAAATGCACCAAATGGTGGTGAATTGCCTAAGAGGATTTTATTTGGAGCAATTTGTTTAAATCTTTCTCCTACAGTATTCCAACCGCTTTGAATACCAGCCTGGTCATTACCAGCAAATCCGCTACGCAGCCAGTTGTCAGAGAATACACCATCAAATCCCTGATCGGTAATACCTTTAGCGTGTTGTGCCCAGTATTCTTGCACTTCTGCTTTTCTTGAATCCCACATTCTTCTTTGAGTATTACTATAGCCAGGATATGGGACTATTACGTTAGTGCTACCACGGTACCATAAATTATGTTTATCCATATAATCCCAGGTACCAATATTTTGACCATCAGGCTTCATCCAGAAGTTCTCATTCGGGAATACGTTTGTAGATTGGTAATACCAAACATCTGACATGTTGTGATAAGCAAGAACATACACTCTTCTGCTTACAGCTGAAGCAGCATTATATATGTCATTTCTGGTTTTTAACAAACCTTTGCTCGGATCGTGTGTGCTTTGATGGAAGTCTAAGAATAAATCGTTCATATTTCCGCCAGCTCTGTTAAGAGAGACGAAATCCAAATATTTAGCTGCAAAGTTAATTTTATTTGCACTATCGCCAGCGGAAAAACTACCATCCGGAGTGGTGTGCCACTGGTTACCACCTACTCTCGGGTACGGTCTTGACATTAACTCTTGTACTGCAGGGTCATATGAAGCTGCTTCAGCTTTATTATTTGGCATAAATAAGCCAGGTACACCCTGTAATAACATAAGAGTTGTGCCAAGCATTGCCATTGTCTTTTTGAGATTCAGCATACTTTTTCATACTCCATAGTTAATAAAAATTAGTTAATAAAACTTGTTTTTCCCACGCATAGGAGATTTTCTCTGGTGTGACTAAATTAAACTGAAAAATATAAATTTCTTATATATGTTGTTTTTTAGCCCCCTTCCCTTACCTTTTAATTTTCAACCTTACTAAAACATTGCACATTTATTTTTATATTTGTAATTTTAAAAATAGAAAACTAAGGCTGTAACAAAAGCTATTTGAGGGATTTAAGATATTTCTGGGAAAGGAGGAGTTTAACAAAACTTTACAATTTGGAATGGTAATGTTTTATTGATACTTTTACCAGAATTTTGTATTTAGGAAGTGTTTTTCTGTTTTGTTTTCATTAAAAAAATCCTGATTTAATCAGGATTTTTTTAATGAAATAGTTGTTGCCTTATGAAATTGGTATCATTGGTTCTGGCTCTGGATCTTGTCCTGGAATAAAGTCACCAGAAGTATTGTATTGTGATGTGGTGTTATTATTGTAGTCATAGTAAACATCACTTGAAGTATTACTATTTTGATTAGAATAGTTATAGTTGTAATTATTTGGATTTGCATATTTGTTAAGCACTTGTGTGCCCAGATTATACAGAGTATTTTTAATTACATCTTTCATGACATCTTGTACAAATGCAACTTGTGTAGGATTTTCCTGAGTTGCATTTTCTGAATAATCACTTGTTGAAGCAAATGATAAACTTGGTGCTGCAAAAGACAGCAATAAAGCCATGATTACTATTTTCTTATTCATACCCAGTCCTCACCTGTATTATCAATGTTTCTAAATTAATTCGAGTTAATTCATATTATATATTGATTGTTTTTAAAATATCAAATATTTTTTAGAAATACTCCAAAAATTTAAAACATTAATCAGTAAAAAAGTTAATTATAAAAGTTTTCCGTCATCTATCTGGAAAGTATAATCTGAATATTTTTCAACCATTTCATCATGGGAAGCAACTATAATTGTGGCTGAAAAGTCTTGGGAATACTTTTTTAATAAATCAAAAATTATTTTCTTGTTATTTTTATCAAGGTTTCCTGTAGGCTCGTCTGCTAGAACAAGTTGTGGTTTATTTATAATAGCCCTTGCAAAAGCACCTCTTTGCTGTTCACCTGTAGATAATTCTGAAGGAAGATTATTGATTTTATCTTTTAATCCAATTGATTCACAAATTTCAATAGCATCAAAAGCTTTATTTTTGCTTAATTGTTGCGGTAGTTTAATGTTTTCCAGTAGGTTTAATTCAGGTAGCAGAAGATGAGATTGAAAGATAAACCCAATATTCTTATTTCGAAGTTCTGCTTTTTCAGTATTAGAAAGACTTTTAACGTCATGTCCTAATATGGATAGTCCTCCTGAAAAACTGTCCATTAGTCCTAATATATTAAGCAGAGTTGTTTTACCTGATCCTGAAGGGCCTAATAATCCGATAAACGAACCTTTTTGGATTTCAAGATCAAGATTTTTCAGAATTTGATAATTTTTTATAGTTTTTGATAAATTTTTTGCTTTGATAATTGTATTATTCAAGCTCAATTTTAATTTGATCTCCTATTTTCAGGCTTAAAGTATTTTGTGCGTTTCCGCAGTTTTGAGAAATTTCAAGAGTGCCAGAACTTCCTGTTATAGCAAGCAATTCTCCTTTAGCTGCCTCTGTATAATTCTTGCAAATATTAATAGATAATTCCTTTAAATATAATTTAGTTGAATCAGATAAAAAACTGGCTGGAATATTTGTAATGATATTTCCAAAATGATCGATATTTACTATTTGTCCGACAATTTGACTGTTAGCTTTTTGAGGAGTAATTATATTAAGTTTTTGAACCTCATTTATATCCACATTCCTTCCAAATTCTTCGAGATCATATTTATTTTGGCTTAAATAAGCCGCTACAGGAGCAAAGATATCTCTGCCATGAAAAGTTGAGCTTATTTCATCCAGAAAAAATCTGGAATTCTCTATATTTATTATTTTTTCAATATCTTCAAATATATAATTAAGAAGTCCATTATCTGGCGCAATAAAGTAATGGTCAGATGTTTTAACAAGCAGTCTTTTTCTATTGCTTCCAACTCCCGGGTCAACTACGGATAAAAAAATTGTACCCTTGGGAAAATACTTATATGATGTTTTTAAAATCCAGCTGGCTTGTAAGATATTTTGAGGTTCAACTTTATGGGTAATGTCGATAATATCAGCATCAGGATTTATGCTTAATATAACTCCTTTTAAAACGCCAACATAGTTATCAGAATCCCCAAAGTCAGTTAATAATGCTATATTTTTACTCATTTTATTTACCTGTTAAATCCAGTAAATATTAGACCGAGTGTTCTTTGAGTGTAAGTTTTTCCAGAAACTGTGATGCAGCTTTTTCAGGATTATCTGCATTAATTATAGCTCGAACTACAGCTATTCTTGATGCTCCTGCATCAAGGACTTCATCCACGTTATTAAGATTTATTCCACCAATTGCAAACCAGGGAATATCTGTGTTTTCTGAGGCCCATTTGACATATTCAAGTCCTACTGCCTTTCGGCCTGGTTTAGTTGGTGTTGTAAATACAGGACCTACTCCAATA
>Ga0154603_1168_pt1 | contig 11320 bp, 9 predicted proteins | sample RifGroF2_FD_116032 | JGI IMG/M metagenome (GOLD analysis project Ga0154603, IMG submission 116032) | Candidatus Melainabacteria bacterium GWF2_32_7 | reverse complement strand
GTCAACAATAATCCCTGAAACCGGAGCTGTTATTATTAAATTTTCAAGATTCCCTTCTGCCGATTTAATTCCCCCCTCTGCCGATTTTAATTTTCCTTTAGCTGCCTTGATTTGCTGAATCTTGATTTTTTGAATCGTAAGACTTAAATCTGCTTTTGCCTGTATTAATTCATCCATCGTCACATGAATCTGTTCCTGGGTTTCTCCTACCGTATTTTCCAACTCTTTTCTTTTTAAAGTTTTCTGCTCCAATTCTCTTTTACTTACTGCTCCAGCTTCTTCAAGAGTTTTGTATCTTTCTTCATCAATCTTTGCATCTTCAAGATCAAGCTTGGCTCTGCGAATAGTAAATTCCAAAATTGAAAATTTTTGTTTTACCTTATCTACTTCGGTTTTTGCTATTGTTACCTGCTGCTCACGAGGCTCGGTAAGAAGATCTTCAAGATCCCAGAATGCTGTATCTAAAGCCCCCTGCGCAGATTCAAGATTACCAAATTCTGTTTTTCTCACTAAAGTTGCTATTAACTGCCCTGCTTGTACATAATCCCCTTCTTTTATGTAAAATTTGTCAATATTTCCTATTATACTTGACGTAACTAATACATCTTCTCTTGATTTTACAGTTCCGGTTACTGTTACACCTTTTAATGCATCTTGTGGCGATATTTTATAAGCCTCAACAGGAACTCCGTCAAGAATAAACCACAAAATAAACAGAATTATTAAAACTGCTGCGACTATAGATATTATTTTTTGTTTTTTATTCATAATTTGTATTGGATAAATCATTATTTACACCCACCCCCAACCCCCTCTCTCAAGGGAGGGGGCTAGAGTTAGTTTTTTGGCTCGCTTTCCGGCGACTTCGTCGCCTCGCTCGCCCTTTTTATTTCCTATTTCTCGTTTTTTTGAAATTGATATAACGGTTTAAGTCAATTTAAATACTACATTACTGATTTTTTTCAGTAAATTACAGTATTGAGTTTATTTATTGCCTAACAAAACTAAGCCTGTTGGAAAAAACTTAGTCTTATATTATTTTGATGGTAGAATTTTAATAATTGATAGTATATTGAAAATCTGGAGGTCAAATTGACTGAAAAAGTTACTCATAACAGTCTTGATACACTAAGAAATACTCGTATTCAAAAACTAAATGATCTTGTGGATAAAGGCATAAATCCATACCCGTATACATTTGACAGAACAGCTTCCGCAGCGCAGCTGCAAGAAAAATATAAAGATCTTCCTGCCGAAGGAGAAGATTCCGAGATGTTTAGTATTGCAGGAAGAATAATGGCAATGCGAAATACCGGAATGTTCATAGATCTTGTTGACAGTTCAGGCAAAATTCAACTTTTTACCCACAAAGAAAATGTTGATGAAGAAAAAATAAAACTTCTTAAACTCCTTGATGTAGGAGATATAATTGGTGTCCATGGCAACGTAAAAAGAACTCCAAGAGGCGAATTAAGTATAAAAGTCAAAGATTTAAAAATTCTTTCAAAATCGCTTCTGCCGCTTCCCGAAAAATGGCACGGTCTTACTGACGTAGAAACACGTTACAGACAACGCTATTTGGACATGATTATGAACGAAGAAGTGCGCGACACTTTCTTAAAAAGAAGTCTTATCATAAGAGAAATCAGAGATTACTTATCCCAACGCGGTTTTCTCGAAGTTGAAACCCCGATGCTTCAGACCATTGCAGGCGGAGCTACCGCAAGACCTTTTAAAACCTATCATAACACTCTTGATATGGAAATGTTCCTGAGAATCGCACCCGAATTATACCTTAAAAGACTTATGGTAGGCGGAGTATCAGAAAAAATATTTGAACTTAACAGAACTTTCAGAAACGAAGGCATTTCCCCTAAACACAACCCTGAATTTACCATGCTTGAATTATATCAGGCTTATGTTGATTATAACGAAATGATGGTACTTACTGAAAATTTAATAAGCTCTGTAGCGCAAAAAGTTCTTGGCACAATGATTATCACCTATCAAGACAAAGAAATCAACTTAACTCCTCCATGGGACAGAATGACAATGCTCGGCGCCGTTAAAAAATTCACGGGCGTGGATTTTGGACAATTCCTTTCATGCCCCGAAGCAGCGGAAGAAGCCAAAAAACTCGGCATAGAAGTTGAAGAAGGCGACACATGGGGAATAATTCTTGATAAAGTATTTGAAATAAATGTTGAACCGCATTTAATTCAGCCTGTACATATTATTGACTACCCGAGAGATATTTCTCCTCTTGCAAAACCGCACAGGGATGACAATAAACTCGTTGAAAGATTTGAAACCCGTATTAACGGCTGGGAAATTGCCAACGCTTTCTCTGAATTAACAGATCCGATTGATCAGAGAAGAAGATTTGAACAACAAATCGAAACCAAAAAAGATAATGACCATGAAACTCCTGCTGAAGTTGATTATGATTATGTAACAGCTTTAGAATACGGGATGCCGCCTGCCGGCGGGCTAGGAATAGGTATTGACAGGCTGATTATGATACTTACAAATTCCGCCAGCATAAGAGATGTCATCGCCTTCCCCACAATGCGTCCAAAAATTAATATTTAAAAATTATAAAAATCTAAAAAAACACGCAATTAATAAAAAATTGCGTGTTTTTTATCTTTCATTCTATCCCTGTGGGGAATTTATAAATCAATAATTGATTTTAATATGAAATATACAAATCAGGAAAAGTTTGAGTATTCATTGTTTAAGGAGGTAATTATTTATGAAAACAAGCGAAAAAATTATGATGAAACATAACAACCTTAAAACCGTAGGAAATTTAATGGGAAAAGCCGGATACGGAATGAAACTTGCCGCAAATTTAGGTTATAAAGCCGGATATGGCATGGCAAAACATCCGGGTCTGGAAAAAGTCAAAAAACAAATCGACAATCACCCTAAAGCAATTTTACTTACTTTATTGGGAATAGGAATTGGAGTTGCAGGACTGGCAACTTATCTTATGAGAGAACACGAGTAAAATCCGAAGCGGAAGTTTTTAAGGCACCATCTGATCTACAGTCATTATAAGTATGCCCGTAGCCCCGAGCTGCTTTAATTGTTCTATGTTTTCATAAACTTTTTTCTTTTCGATAACAGCATGAATGGCAACATCATTATCGTTATCCAAAAGCATAGTTACCGTTGGAGAAGTAAATCCCGGCATGAATTCTTTTATTTTTGCCAGAGAAGCTTTTGGCAAATTTGCCATTAAATATTTTTTCTCTTCCGCATCTAAAGCAGATTTTACTGCTCTTATAAATGCGTTTATTTTGGTTTGCTGTTCTTCTTTTATCCCGGGACGTCCTATTATTACGGCTTTTGACTGCAAAATTTCCCCGATAATTTTTAATTTATTATTTCTCAAAGTAGAACCGCTGGAAGTAATATCCACAATAACATCAGCAAGCCCCAGCTGCGGTGTAACTTCTGTTGCACCAGACACTTCGGTTATATGAACATTTTTACCAAGTTTTTCAAAATGTTTTCTTGCAATATTAGGAAAAGAAGTTGCAATTTTAATTCCGTCAGAAAGATCCTCTGCTTTATTTGCGGGAGATTCTTCTTTTGTTGCAATAACCATTCTGCAATGCCCGAAATTTAATTCCATAATATCTTCAACAGGCAAATCGACCTCCGCAATTATATCCTGCCCCGTAATACCCAAATCTGTAACACCGTCACTTACAAAACCGGGAATATCCTGCGCCCTGACAAAAATAACCGTGTAATTCCCATCATGAGTCGTTGCATAAAGCGTCCGCTCGTTTTTTGAAATTGTCAAACCCGCTCTTTGAAGCAAATCCATTACATCTTCAGACAAGCGACCTTTATTCGGGACAGCAATTTTCAAGCAGCATTCATTCATGGCATATTCCTTTTTTAATAACATTATTACAAAAATTTAACAAAATTAAGCAAAATAAGCAATTATAAACTTTCACCACTTTTGTAGATTTATAAAAACAAGGAAAATTTGCAAAAAACATGATTAATTTTTTTTCAAATATAAACATAACGCCTCAAAAATATAAACAAACCAACAGCTTTTGCAAAAATAGCAAAAAAGCTGATTTGCCTCTGCAAAATACAACTCAAAACCCGATACAAAGCCTTTCCGCTGAACATGCCAGAGCAAATTTTTACCCGATAAAAAATATTTCTTTTGGAAACGTCTTAAAACCTGTATTTCAGGAAATAACGCCAAAAGATGTGATTAAAAGACTTAACGAACAACTGAATATGATAACACCTGAAAAAATTCAAGAAATTCTCAATTCTTTTGATGAATCAGTCAGACCGCTGGCAGCAAAATTAATGCAAAGATTGACCCAGTTTGGCAACATGGAAAGCCTTAATGAAATAGCGAAACATATTAAAAAAAATAAAGGTAATTTTTTCGATCATGATCTTGTTGATACTACAACAATAATGAGCTATTTAAATAACAGAAAATTTGTTTTTGACATTATTTATAATAAGGACACAAAATATTATTATATTCTTGATAAAGTAGCTCTTGAGGAATTAAAAACAAATAAAAACCATCTGAGAGAAATAAAAAATAATCCTGACGTAAAAATAATTTATCCTGAAGGTTGGATAAACGGCATAAATCCTTTTAACCAAACAGAACATATGAGAGAAAAAATACAAAAATTTATTCCCGGAGTACAAAAACTTCAAGCAGAAAAAGGATTAACAACGGATAAAGCAATAACAACGGTTTTAAATGAAGAAATAACAAAAAAAATAAAAGAATTAGGACTGCAAGAAAAATTTAAGATAATAAGAAATCCCAAAGCAAGAATTATAAATCCAACGGCAGAGAAAATATCCAAACAACTTGCGCCTGTTTCCATGACAGAAAAAGACTTAAAACAGGTTATAGATGACCTGCCGTCATATTCAAAGCAAATTATGCTTGATTATTTAATAAAAAATGCAGATATTTACAGCCCGGGAAGACTAAGCGTTTGTTTAAAGAAAATGCATGACAAGTTTCAAAGAAAAGGCATGTTGAGCGAGGGAACTTATTATTATGTCCCTGACGCTAGAAAAAGTTACGGAATGATTGCAATGATGTATAAACTTGTAAATAATATTCCAAATAACAGGTTTATTTATGAATCAACAAACATTCCTTTAAAAGCCAAAAGAATTATAATTCTTGATGATATAGCAGGCTCAGGCGACCAGCTTAATAAACATAAAGATAGGCTCAGGGTGAATTTTAACAAAAATATAACAATAGCACCCGTTTTATCTACAAGCTCTGCGGCAAAAAGATTTTCTAAAAACACTAAAAATATAACATTCTGTCCTCATCGTATTAAAGATGGACTGGTAGACAGCGCTTATTTAAAATCTCTTAAAGGTGTTGAACAACAAATATTACTGGAAGAGCTAGAAAATTTAGGATTTTCAGATGACGGTTTAAGCGTTGTTTTTCCTTATATGAGTCCTGATAACAATAATTCATTTTTTGCCAAAAACATTGCGCCTAAATTTACTTTAAACGGTGCAGGTGTAAAAAACTGGCAAAATAATTTTTAAAATTATTAAAACTGCATGAAACAAAACTTTAAGATTTTGGATTTTCAGGAGTACTATACATGAATTTCCGAAATAGTATAAAGATTTGCATACTATAATTTGTTCCGTAAATAAACCCGATAACGGCTCTGTATCTGCATTGCAATAGACAACACGGCTTTTGTAAATTTTCTTTTAGTTAATTTTATATTAAACCTTCAAACGCACTCGACATCAATATATTCACCTTGCCTAAAAAAACAATTGTAAATATACTTTTTTAAAAGTGATACACAAAAAAACCTTTGAACTAAGATAGTTATATCAAAGTAAATAGCGGTTGTCATATTTGACGGTTGTCATATCTGGCGGCTAACACACCTTATTAAGTCCACCAATATTCAAATCATTTCTTGAGTTTTATGTGGCAGTTATCAAGACCCGATTCAAAACATATTCTGAAAGTTCAAAAAAAGAAGAGTTTACAGGGTAAATTAACTTTAAATTTCGGTAAATAAAATCAATTGTAAATATAAATTATCAAACTTGCCTGAATAAAATAAATTCTTTATAGTTCATATCTATGAAGTGAAAAATCAAATAAAAATAACGCACTTTTTAGGTCAATGATAAAGATAATTCTTTTGTTCAGAAATTTAATCGTATAAAAAAAGGAGGAGATTAGGGGGTCGGTACCTATAAAATATAAGTAGCTGGTAAATTGGAGATTGGAAAAAGGTTGAAACTCAAATTAAGTTAGAGGAAATAAACAGATCGTCTGGAACTATTGAAGGATTTTTGCGGAGGAACCTAAATTGCTGGAGCATGGTTATATTCAAATTTATACCGGAGACGGTAAAGGCAAGACAACAGCCTCTCTCGGATTAGCATTAAGAGCTATCGGTCATGGTTGGAAAGTTTTAATTATTCAATTCGCAAAAGGTGATCAGGAAAATTATTACGGTGAAATTGCTTCATCAAAATTGATGCCTAATCTTGAATTTAAACAATTTGGGCTCGACAGAGTGGTTTATTCTCATAATGTAAATATGGAAGACTACAAAGAAGCCAGAAGCGGCTGGAATTTTGCAAAAGAAACCATAATGAGCGGCGAATATCAATTGGTTATTATGGATGAAATTAATATTTGCGCTGACCTTGGCATGATAAAAATCGCCGAAATTAAAGAAACTCTTTTAAACAGACCTAAAAACATGGAAATAGTAATGACGGGTCGACGCGCTCATCCTGAGCTTGTTGCTATGGCGCATCTCGTTACAGAAATGAAGCCGATTAAACATTATTTCGATCAAGGCGTTATGGCAAGACAGGGCATCGAGTATTAAGGTTTAATTCAAAAATATACAAAGAGAGAGGAAGTTAAAAACTTCCTCTCTCTTTGTATATTTTTGAATTTTCCGGAAATTGTTAAGAAAAGTAAAATTGTTTTTTTTAAGCATAGCAAGACCTTACCTTACCTTACCTGCAAGAAGCAATTTTTTAAAATTCAAAGTTTTTATAAAACTATGAATAAAACAAAATTTCTAAAGCGAAATATTGTAAAAGTAAGTTAAGGAAGAAAGGAAGTATTTATGACAACAATTTCAACAATCCATGGTCCAAGAGAAATTTCTCCGGTTATGTCAAATCAGGCTGGATTAATTTTATTAGACAATACAAAAGGTTCTTTAGGCAACAAAATGGATTGTCTAGGATCACAAATAAAAAATGATGTATATACAAGTGCTCAAGCGGGAATGGTTGGAGCGACAGCGGCAGGCGCAACAATTGCTGCAAGTAGATGCGCACCTGTAGGTAAAGTGTTTACAGCAATTGATGGTTTAATTAAAAGTGGTTTGAACCATCAAGTTATTACACAGGCGAAAGAATTTGTTAAACCTGCATTAAATTTTGTAAAAAGTGCTCCAGTATGTGTAAAAATTGCAGCAAGTTTGGCTTTAATTTCAATAACCGCAACAAGTTTAGTAAGACGCGGTCAGATTGATCAGAAATATACTGACAGAGCCTCTGCTCAAAAAGCTTTAGCATCTTAGCAGGATTATTCACAAGCAAATAAAAAAGATAGCTGTTTTTTAACAGCTATCTTTTTTAAAGCTTATAAAATCCTATATTTTAAAAGGTTTTTTATCTCTTAAAAATTCGGGAATATCTAAATCAAGCATTGTGCTTGCTGTTTCCTGGCTGTTTTTTTTCTTTAACGGCGAAGCACTTGCTGTTGCTGAAGAAAACAATGAAAACGTATCTTCAATAGCTTTTTCTTTTCCTTGAGGTTTAAGGTCAAATCCTGTTGCGATAACAGTAATCTGAATTTCACCCTGAATTCTGTCATCAACCACAGCGCCGAATATAACGATAGCATCATCAAGAACGGATTCGTGAATAACTTCAGCAGCTTCGTAAACTTCATGAATGGTCATATCAGGACCGCCTGTTACGTTAAAGATTATGCCGCTTGCGCCGTGTATAGAAGTTTCGAGAAGAGGTGAATTAACGGCAATTTTTGCAGCTTCAAGAGCTCTGCCTTCGCCGCTTCCTCTACCGATACCCATAAGAGCAGAACCTGACATAGACATAACGGACTTAACATCCGCAAAGTCAACGTTAATTAAACCGGGGGTTGTAATTATATCGCAAATACCCTGAACACCGCGAAGAAGAATTTCATCAACAACATAGAAAGCTTCTCTGATTGTAGTTCTTCTTTCAACAACTTCAATTAATTTGTCGTTAGGAACAACAATAAGACTGTCTACGTTTTCTCTAAGCTTTTCAAGACCTGCATTTGCCTGATTCATTCTGCGGCGACCTTCAAAACTGAAAGGTTTTGTAACAACACCGACTGTTAAAGCACCAAGCTCTTTTGCGATTTGAGCAACAATAGGAGCCGCGCCCGTACCGGTGCCACCACCCATACCTGCGGTAATAAATACCATATCAGCTCCGTCAAGAGCTTTCATAATTTCATCTTTACTTTCTTCAGCGGCTTTTTCACCTTTTGAAGGATCGCCGCCCGCACCTAAACCGTTTGTCAGTTTACATCCAAGCTGAATTCTGCTTGCTGCGGCTGACATTTGCAATACTTGAGCATCAGTATTAAGCGCCCAAAAATCAACACTGCTAAGACCTGCCGCAATCATACGATTAACAGCATTTCCTCCACCGCCGCCTACGCCGACAACTTTAATATTCGCCTGATTAGCGCCTTCAATTGTTGTAATATGAATAGATTCATTTAAGCCTAATGAATTAAATTTATCAGTCACTTATACTCAACCTCTTATGTCTTAATTAACTCACTTTTATTAATAAACTGGGGAATACTAATATAGTAACACCATTTAATCTTAATAAATATTTAACTATAAAAGTTCTCTAAAGGTAACTTTTATTTGAAATTTTAAAACATTTAAACAATTAAATACCAGAATCCCACAAAGTAATGAGCTTTAACAGCCTTTATTTGCAGGATTTTTAAATTTATCGCTTAATATTGTTTTTATTTTAAAGTGTAAAGTTTTATAAAGTTTTATTATTTATTTTGCGAAACAGCTATTTTAGTTTTATTAATTTCTGATGCAAGAATCTGCTTGGCTTTACTTAATTGAGGATCTTTCCCTGCAAGAAATTCTTTTTCTGTCATAGCAACCTTATAGTCAGGCTTAATTCCTTTATGCCCAATATCATTACCATTAGGAGTCAAATACTTTGCAACCGTCAAATTAAGCCCTGAACCGTCAGGCAATTTTAAAATTCTTTGAACAAGCCCTTTACCAAAAGTTGTTTCTCCAACAAGCAAAGCTCTTTTGTGATCTTTTAAAGCGCCGCTTAAGATTTCACTGGCACTTGCAGACTCACCATTTATAAGAATAACTGTCGGCTTTGAAGTCATAATATTTTCCGGCTCTGCATTAAATTCCTGCTTGCTCCCGTTTCTATCTACAACACTAACTATTGTGCCTTTTTTAATAAACATATTAGAAATCATAATTGCGTTAGGAAGCAGCCCGCCGTGGTTTCCACGCAAATCAATTATTATTCCTTTTGCTTTTTCAGTTGCCTTCAAAGCTTCTGCAACTTCATAAGCGGTATCAGTGCTTATAAATGTTGATATTTTTATATAAGCATACTTGTTATCAAGCATTTTGTATTTAACTGCTTTAATTTTAATTTCCTGCCTTAAAATTGCTTTGGTTAATTGTTTTTTATCTCTCAAAATAAGTAAAACAACTTTTGTTCCAACTTTTCCCCTTACGGCATCCGCAATATCTTTAAGAGGTAATCCTTTTGTAGACTTGCCGTTTACTTTTAAAATCCTGTCACCTGCCTTAAGTCCTGATTTTGCGGCAGGAGTATCTTCTATAACATTTACAATTACGGCATTTCCTTTAATATCCGCAATATGAACACCGATGCCAAAAAGCTTTGCATCTATACTTCTATCCTGCTCTGTAAACTCATCCGGCGTTAAAAACCTTGTATAAGGATCATTTAAACTTTCCACCATGCTTTCTATTGCGACATAAGAATCTTCGTTGGTTTTTATTTTGTCATCATATCTGCCCTGCCATCTTTTCCAATCCTGATGATTGCATGTTGTATCGACATAATTATTTTTAACGATTCTCCATGCCTTGTTAAAAACGACTTCAGGGGTTACATTAATATTTTCAATCGATGAAAGCACATACTCAACAGGATTTTGCGCATTTTCAGCATTGTTTTTATATGCCCAACTTCCTGCTGCTGCTAATAGCAATACCAAAAAAAATATAGAAATAAAGGTATTTTTATTTGTTTTCATAAATTTTTCCAATCCTGTTTTTCTTTGTCATCCCGAGGAGGACTAAAAGTCCGATGAGAGAAACTGTTGATACAACTCTTTAAAAAGATCCAGACTTTTTTCATGTTCGATTGTTAAATTATATTTAATTTTAACAGTTAAATAATCTTTAATGAAGTAATCCGCCAAATTTAATTCTGAAGCCGCTTTTTGAACTGCTTCATTAAAATACATACCAAGACCTGCTTCAACTGCTTTACTGATTAGAAATTTTACCCTGTCAAAATCATCTTTATGATTAGCTGCCCAGTCAGCCCTCGCCACCCAGGTACCAAAAACAGGAGGCAAACCTGTCATTTCTTTCCATAATTTACCCAAGTCGTACTGGTACACGTCATTGCGAGCAAAGCGAAGCAATCCATTACCCCCCTTAGAACAAGTGGATTGCTTCGTCGCAAGCTCCTCGCAATGACAAAAGTGAAATCTCGAAACCAGTGCATTATCCCCTATATACAAAATCGCATCAAAATCCCCGCCAAGTGCTTCATCAAGAGGTTTTTCGTATTTATGCCGAACAAAATTTATACTTTCAAGAGAAATCCCTTTCTCCTTGAGGATAATTTTCAGCATATTTATGGAAGTCGCAGAATCATAAGGAATTCCGATTTTCTTTCCTGCAAATTCCTCTAATTTATAGTTGGAAAAAAGAATTACACTTCCGCATTCCGCATCAGAAGTAATGCAAGCTTCTTTTATAAGCACATAATCATTCTCGTTTTGGAGATATTCAAAAGCAGAAATCGGTGCAACATGAACCTGCCCTTCTCTCATAAGACTGTTAATCAAAACAGGGTGTCCCCAGCTTAAAACAACATCTTCGAGCGCCCATTTTTCCAGAGTATAATTAATCGGCAAGCAATTTGTAAAATTTATAAGACCTAAGCTTATTGG
>Ga0154603_1148_pt2 | contig 11463 bp, 9 predicted proteins | sample RifGroF2_FD_116032 | JGI IMG/M metagenome (GOLD analysis project Ga0154603, IMG submission 116032) | Candidatus Melainabacteria bacterium GWF2_32_7 | reverse complement strand
AATTCCGCAAATTCAATGGTAGACTTGTATTCTGGTTATCAATATTATCGTGATGCCTTTACCAGATTAAAATCAGAACTTTTAACAATCATAAAAAAAGAAATAAAAAAAGAAAAAGCAAAGCTATCCCAACATAATAAAAATCTTGAATCAGAAGAAAAAGCTGAAAAATACAGACAATATGCTGATATCATAATGGCAAACCTGCACAAAATTTATCCTGGACAAGATTCAGTAGAACTCATCAGCTTTTATGAAGATAACCAACCTGTAGTTATTCAGCTTGATCCAGCCAAATCACCTAATGCTAACGCTCAAAGATATTATAAACTTTATAATAAAGCAAAAACAGCCTCTAGAATAAGCAGGAGCTTACTTGTCCAGGTCCAAGATGAATTAAATTATCTTGAAACTATTGAAGTTTCTATAAATCAATCAGATACACTCTTAGAATTAAAGCAAATTAAAGATGAACTAATAGGCCAGAATATTCTTAAAGCATTAAAAAAGCAGGGAGGACCCCAAGAAAAAGTTAAAAAAGAAGGGTTTAGCTTAACTGAATATACATCAACAGCTGGTTATAAAATTTATATAGGCAAAAATAACAGGCAAAATGAGTATATATTATCAAAAGTTGCCTCTCCAAATGATATGTGGCTTCATACCCAAAATATTCCAGGTTCTCATGTACTTATTAAAGTTCCGCAGGAAAACATTGAAATACCTGTAACAACTATTGAAGAAGCTGCAAATATTGCTGCATACTTCAGTCAGGCAAAAAACTCATCAAATGTCCCTGTAATTTATGTAAAAAGAAAATTTCTCAAAAAACCTCCACATTCAAAGCCAGGGTATGTAACTTATTCAAATGAAAAGACTTTAATTGTAAACCCTAATGAAGATTTGGTAAAAAATTTAGCTTAATTTCTTTAAATTTCAACTCCTTTTATTTAGACTGTTCTATAGGCTTATTAAAACCTATAAAACAGTCTAAATTTATTAATAATCAAGGTTATATATGAAAATATTCAAGAAAGAATCAACTGTAATATTATTACTATTATTAGTATGCTCCTTTTTCTTCTTCTTTAAGCTTGGCAGCTACAAGCTTATTGATGTTGATGAACCAAGATATGCTGAAGCTGCAAGAGAAATGCTGGCAACTTCAAACTGGATTACACCTTACTTTAACTATGAATTAAGGTTTGATAAACCAATTTTCTTTTACTGGTTAGTCATGATTTCTTTCTTATTTTTTGGTATTTCAGAATTTGCAGCAAGATTTCCATCAGCATTATTAGCAACAGCTCTGGTTTTATTTACATATTATTTTGGGAAAACAACCATTTCAAGATCATTTGGACTAATCAGCTCATTAGTATTAGCCACAAGTCTTGAATTTATAGCCATTGCAAGAATGTCAATTACAGATATGACACTCATCTTTTTTGTATCTGCAACTATATATTCTGCAATATTAGCCACATTTTCTAAAAGCTCATTTAAAAAATGTTGGTGGTGGCTTGCTTGTCTGTTCTGTGGAATAGCAGTATTGACTAAAGGCCCTTTAGGAATCATATTAACAGGTATCGTGCTTATTCCATATTTAATTCTTACAGGGAAATTAAAAGAAAGCTTAAATCCTAAATTTACAATACCTGGTTTTATAATATTTGCGTTAGCTGTAATTCCTTGGTATTACGCAATTATTGCAGAGCACGGTAGAGCTTTTACTGATTATTTCTTTATTAAACATAATATCTCCAGATTTTCAGGAGATTTCATTCAACATCAACAACCGTTTTATTTCTATTTTGCAGTGATTTTTATAGGATTTTTCCCCTGGGCTATTTACTTTATCCCCATAGCCATAAAAGAAATTCTCAATTTATGCAAACATATTGGTAACTTTAAAGTAGAATTTAAAAAACTCAATTTTGCATTACTCAAAGAGGCTGATAATAAGTCAAAAATTATTACATTAAGTATCATATGGTTTATATCTATGCTTGCACTATTTAGTGTCTCAAAAGCCAAATTAATAACATACATACTTCCCCTATTTCCTGCTATGTCATTATTAACAGGAAACATGTGGAATGATTTTATTCAAAATAATAAAAATACGAAAATGATCAATTTATCAGCTAAAGTTTTTACTGCAGTTTGCTTCATCATGGGACTTATAGCAACATTTGGATTAAATTTGCTTTTACCCAGAGATGAAAAGTTACATGTTGCTCATTTTAATCCAATTTTTATAATAATATTTATGGTTATTCCTATTTTTATGCTGTTTTATCTAAAGAAAAATCATAAAATTAAGGCTTTTATAACAACTATAATCCTGATGTCAGTTATAACTTCGGTCGCAATAAACAATATTGTACACATTGTTTATAATTCAGGACAAAAAGACCTGATTAATTACATAACACTTTCAAAAAGTCTGCCTTTATTTAATAATAAGCTTGTTACTTATAACTTAACAAAACCAAGTATTGTATTTTACTCACGACATAAAATAATTGACATACCAAGTATAGACAAACTTACTGAGATTTTAAATAACCAAAATCCAATTTTAATAGCAGCAAGAAATAAAGATTTAAATGAAATTCAAGCTAACACTAAATTTTACCTTGTAAGAAAAGGGGCAAGATACAGTTTAATTTCAAATATTAACATTACATCTCCATAAAAGAGGTTACGAAATGGCTCAAGCCCAGATTCAAAATTATATGAATATTACAACAGAAAAAGTAGATTTATCTGTTGTAATACCTGTTTTTAATGAAACTGAAAGCATAAGAATCCTTGCTGAATCATTATTAAAGGTTTTAGAGAATCTTAACAGAAAGTTTGAGATCATTTTTGTCGATGATGGATCAACTGATGGCAGTCATTTAATACTAAAAACTTTATCTGAAGAGATTTCTATTGTAAAAGCAGTAAGGTTTAGAAGAAATTTTGGCCAGACAGCAGCTATGGCAGCAGGCTTTAATTATGCTTCAGGAGGCATAATAATTACACTGGATGGAGATCTTCAAAATGATCCTGCTGATATTCCAAGAATTGTTGCCAAACTTGAAGAAGGATATGACGTGGTTAGCGGATGGAGAAAAAATAGGCAGGATGATTTTATTACAAGAAAAATCCCATCTATGCTAGCTAATATGTTAATCAGCAAAATGACAGGAACATATTTACATGATTATGGATGTTCATTAAAAGCTTATCGAGCAGAAATAGCCAAAGAATTATCTCTCTATGGCGAATTACATAGATTTATACCTGCTCTTGCCAGTATAGAGGGCGCTAGTATCTCAGAAATCCCCGTTTTACACCATGCAAGAAAATCCGGCAAAAGCAAATATAATATCTTTAGAACATTTAAAGTTATTCTGGATCTTTTAACAGTTGTATTCCTTAAAAAATTTATGACAAGACCTCTTCATATATTTGGAAGAATAGGCCTTTTTTCATTCATTACCGGTCTAGCTATCTGTTTACATTTAGCATTTGATAAAATAATCTATTCAACTAATATTGGTAATAGACCACTTTTATTACTTGGTGTACTATTAATTCTAACTGGATTTCAACTAATAAGTACAGGCATAATTGCTGAAATACAAATCAGAACATATTATGAGTCACAAAACAAAGCTATATACAAAGTTAAAGAGGTTTATAACTAGTGAATAAAAGACGGATTCTAAAGTTATTTTTAAGAATTGCAATCAGTATAATATTTATATATTTTCTTCTTCGTAATTCTAATGTTGTTGAAATAGTGGAATCATTAATAGAAACAGACCATAAAATCCTGATATTAGGCGTATTTCTATATATATTAGGACAATTACTTAGCGCATACAAATGGAAATTACTTGCTCAAATTGCAGGATTTCAAAATAAATTAAAAGAATACTTTGATTATTATTTTATCGGCATGTTTTTCAATTTATTCCTGCCAACCACAGTAGGCGGTGATATAACTAAATGTTATTATCTGGCAAAAGGAGATTCCAGAAAAGCTCCTGCTGTATACTCTGTACTTGCAGAAAGATATACCGGAGTCATAGTTATCGTATGGATGGCTACAATAGCCCTATTTTCACCAATTGGTGATCCTGTTCCTTTTGAAGCTAAAGCTTTTATGGGCTTTATGTCATTGTTAACAATAATTATTACTCCGACTTTTCCATATTTATTTCTGCCTTATATGAAGAAAAAGAAATGGGTAAGAACTCTATTAAGAGATATAAAAGTTTATTGGGCCAATCCAAGAATATTTGTAAAAGCATTATACTGGTCTGTCTTATTCCATTTATTAATTATCGCAATCCATGTGACTATCGGACAAGCCATGGGGATAAATATCCCGCTGGCATATTATTTCATACTATATCCAATGGCTGCAATGGCCGGCTTCATCCCTATAGCATTTAATGGAATAGGCCCTCGCGAGGGAACTTACATATATTTTCTATCACTTATAGGAATTAAATCATCAACTGCACTTGCATTTGGTATTTACTGGTTTGGAATTGTATTATTTTCAAGTCTTATTGGTGGTATATTCTACATAAAAGGCAAACATACACCACCTCCAGAAGAATTTGAGAACTTTGAATTTGAAGATGAGGATAATGAACCTAACTCAAATCAAGGCATAGAATTAGATGAACCACAAACACAAAGCTAAAACATCTACCATTAATTTAAACACGAGTCTTTCTTGTCAATTCATTTTATAATATTGTTGTATATCTTTCCTGAATTCAAACAACAATAACTTAGAAAATTTATGTATGACTGAAGTTAAAAAAATAGAAAATCTTGATCTTATTAAAAAAGCTATAGAAGTTGAAATTAAGCATCATTATATTGATATAGTCGGAAAAAAATGCGCTTTTTCAAAATTTATTTATAATGAATTAAGGCAAATTGCTAAAATAGATCCCCATAATCCAAAATGGGAATATTTATATAATGTTTTTGAAAGATATGCTGTAGCTGATTTATCAACCAGAATGAAATCTATCAAACAGCTAATTAAACACTTACAAAATCCGTTCTGTGAAGAAAAAACCACTGAAACCGCTAAAAAAATAAAAACAGTATCTGATAAAAATCCTGAAGATGTTGATGTAATGTATGTTAAAGGAGTAGGCCCTAAAGTTGGATTCCTGCTCAATAAGCTTGGAATATTTACTGCTCAAGATCTCCTGCATTATTACCCCAGGAAACATCTTGATTACGCAGAGAGAACACCTATAAAAGATCTTAAAATAGGCCAGGAAGTAACTATTTTTGGAACTATAAAATCTACCAATGTCTTTTCCAGCAAAAAACGCTCAAATTTAACGATTATAAGTATTCAAGTAACTGATGATACTGGCATAATCTCTGCTAGCTGGTTCTACGGTAAAGCAAATAAATTTATGCTGGAAAGATATAAATCTCAATACCCCCAGGGAGCAAATATAATCCTATCAGGAACCGTAAAACTTGACAGCTATACAGGAAGACTCGTTATTGACAAAGCCCAATCTGAGATATTAAGCGGAGATTTTGAAGAAAAAGATTCTCTTCACGTAGGCAGAATCGTACCTGTATATGCCCTCACTGAAAATCTGAATATCAAGACCTTAAGAAGAGCTATTTATAATGCAATTGAAGTTTATTCAAATACAATAAACGATTTTTTACCTGAATATATTATAGAAAAATTAGGCTTAACTGATAAAGTCACAGCTATAAAACAGATTCACTTCCCTGATTCAAGTGAATCATTAGAAAGAGCTAAACGAAGATTAATTTTTGATGAATTATTCCTTATCCAATTACGTCTGGCCTTAATGAGAAAACAGTATAAATCAAGCACTAATGGACTTATGCTTAATATCAAGAAAGATGGTTTAGTTGATAAATTTATAAAATCGCTGCCTTTTGAGTTAACTAACGCACAAAAAGAAGCTTTTAATGAGATAGTGACTGACCTAAGTAACCCTGAACCAATGCAAAGGTTATTGCAAGGTGATGTAGGTAGCGGTAAAACTGTAGTAGCAGGAATGTCATTACTTGCTGCTGTAGAAAATAATTATCAGGGAGCAATAATGGCTCCTACAGAAATTCTTGCCGAACAGCATTATAAGAACTTCACAGAATGGTTAACACCTCTTGGCATAAGTGTAGGCTTATTTGTCGGTAAACATGGGGTTAAAATCAGAAGAGAACTTCATCAGAACCTTAAAAACGGACAAATCAACGTTGCAGTAGGAACACATGCCCTTATACAGGAAAATATAGAGTTTAATAACTTAGGCCTGGTAGTCATAGATGAACAGCATAGATTTGGAGTAAGACAAAGATCAGAACTTAAAAATAAAGGCACCAATCCTGAAATGCTTACAATGACTGCTACCCCTATTCCAAGAACTTTAGCCCTAACTATGCATGGAGATTTTGATATAACTATTATTAATGAATTACCGCCAGGTAGAAAACCTATAAAAACAGCTTTAATTAGCCCAAAAGACAGAAAAAAAGCTCATACTCTTATAAGAAAAGAAATAGAAAAAGGGCATCAGGCATATATTGTCTTCCCACTTATTGAAGAGTCGGAAACCTTATCGGCAAAAGCAGCAACAAAAGAAGCAGAAAAGCTGCAAAAAACTGTATTTCCTGATTTAAATATTGGCTTAGTACACGGAAAACTCCCACCTGCTGAGAAAGATAAGGTAATGGAAGAATTTAGAGCAGGAAAATATCATATCCTGGTCAGCACTACTGTTATAGAAGTTGGAGTAGATGTTCCAAATGCTACAGTTATGATAATTGAAAATGCAGAAAGATTTGGACTATCACAATTACACCAGCTAAGGGGTCGTGTAGGAAGAAGTCAGGAACAATCTTATTGTGTATTAGTCGGGGATACTAATTCCCAAGAAACCAGGGAACGACTCGAGGTCATGGTACAAACTAATAACGGATTCGTTATTGCAGAAAAGGATTTACAAATAAGAGGACCTGGTGAATTTATAGGCACTAGACAGAGTGGGCTACCGGATCTAATTCTTGCAGATTTGGTCAAAGATGCAGAAATACTTGAACTAGCAAGAGAAACAGCCTTTGCTTTTGTTGCAAAAGATGAAATCACTAACTATCCACTATTAAATAAAATAATGAATCAAAAAATAGATGAAGGCTTGGAACTAATCGGAGCCGGGTAAATGTTTTTACCACTAATTATGTTAAGGGTATTATTTCGTCGCTACCTGTTTGCTTCGCACAGGTAAGGTTCCTTCAACAATACCCTTAAAATACTCAATAAATATTCAGCGTTTATATTGGAAAAAGATAATTTCTGCAAACTACCACTGAAATGCTTTTTTCTGAGCTTCGTTAAATTCTTTAATTTGACCGCCATAATAAATATGCCCACCTCCAGAAGCATGCCTACCTGGATTTTTCGCCACGCTAGTATGTGATAAAACTGCATAGGTACTGTAAAGTCCTGCTATTGTTGCAGTAATAACCAACATTGCTTTTATGGTTTCTCGCATAAAATCTTAACTTTTGCTTATTGTTATTTATTATTTTAAAAACAATTCTAGTATATTTATCGTATATTTTTAACATTTACTTATCCATTAAAAATATTAATTTTATCCAGCAAATAATTTCGTTTTTCAAATAAAAATAGAGCCTGGTGGATTGTCCCAAAAGTTTAGAGGATGTATTATTTCCGTCGCTGGTGCTAATGCACATAATTAAGACTGGAATAATTGATGACTTAAATAAGTGACCTTGTCACCTTCGCATTTCATAGACTAATAACATATCCCCCATCATAATTTTTGGGACAGAGTACTAGTGCTTTGTTAATTTAATTATGCAAAGTGAGAAGCAATTCCCCTGCCATTGCAAGGGCTTTAGCCCGTGGCAATCTATCCATTTTACATTTAAAAGTTAGTATTCATAATTGGTAAGATCCTCACGTCGCTTCGCTCCTCAGGATGACAGTGCGTATCATCCTGAACGTTAGTGAAGGATCTCTGAGATTCTTCGCTTCACTCAGAATGACAACATGACATTATTGGAATAATCGACGACTTAAAAAAGTTACTGTGTCACCTCAGAATGACAGTGTATTATTGGAAGGGTTGATGACTAAAGTTCATGCGTTAGCACTGACAGAGAAAATTTACCCCTTCATTACAACTTTTGCATTAACGCACTAATAACAAATCTGCACTATTACGCTGCGAGTACGTGGCTTATTATCAAAATCTACAAGTATTATTTGCTGCCAGGTGCCAAGTATTAACTCTGAATTAACAACTGGAAATATTTCAGAATTTCCAATCATTGATGCCCTCACATGCGCATAGCCATTACCATCATGCCATGTTTCATCATGATGATAAGTCTTATTCATTGGAGCAATTTTCTCAAAAGCTTCAGGCAAATCTTTGAGAAGTCCGGGTTCATATTCTATTGTCGCAATCGAAGCGGTACTTCCAGGAACATAGACCAATACTTGAGCCTGCTCAAACTGAGATTTTCTGACTATTTCCTGAACCTTACCTGTTATATTAATGATGTCGGTAAAACCCTTTGTATTAATACTAAATCTTTCACTAATTATTGGCATATTTCCTCCACTTGTATAAATTATATGACTAGAATGGGATTAGAAAAAATCCAGGGACGATTTTTACAATATACTTCGACTCTATATTTTCCCTTTTGTACATCTTTATGAATAATTTCTTTTCCCTCAAGTTCCTTGATTATTTGCCCATTATAAATCAGCCTTATTCTTGCTTTTCCAGGAACTCTTATTACCAAATGAGCATCATTATCAAGATTTATTGCATTTCCAGGTACAGCGCAAGTTTCTTTGTTTTTTAAACAAAAACAAAATTCTTCTTTATCTCTGTTCCATACTCTATTAATAATAGTATTATTACCCTGTTTAAGAGCATTATAAATCTGTTCTTTTGCTTCATCAAAGTCATTTGATAACTTTTTATCAAGATATAAATAGTTTGCTAGAGTTTTAAAGCTGTCATAATAAGGAAATATTTGAAAATTTATACCCCAAAATTTATGATCTATGGCATGAACATCTAACCCGCCAATTGCAGGAACTATATTAGCATTTGAATTATTCAGATCATCCCACCACTTAATTGTTTTAGCTGTTGGACCGGTTAATATCTTGTCTTTATTAAAATAGCAATAAACAGGATTTTTAGGGTCGTAATTATCAACCCAATCAGACAAATGATTCCATATTTCAAGCCCATGAAATCCTTTAATATTCCAATCCTGCCATCTCAAAGGTTTATAGTCATTTTTTCTGTTTAAACTCTCGTCAGGATGCGCTACAAATCCTATTCCATTTTGCTTTTTAACTTCATTAATAAAATTTTCAGGATTTATCTCATCTTTTATTTCCTGATTAATGTTCAAAGCTAGATAATGATTACAATCACCAGTGCTTATTTCTTCTCCAATAAGCACAGCAACTCCATCATACCAGCCTTCTTCACCATTATCTAAGCCAATAAGCTTATCATGGTCTGTTATTATTATCCAGGATAGTCCTGCCTTTTTTGCTGCTTCAGCTATACTTTTAATACTTGCAGTCCCATCAGAATAATTACTATGAATATGTAATGCACCTATATATGTATAATTCATAATTTTGGAAGCTCTTCTTTGCTTAATATTTTTCCCTACAGTCCTTACTTCTCAGATGTTTATAGACTAAAAGTCTTTTTAATAGTAACAAACTAAGAAACTATCTTTACCCCTGAACTGGTTCCAATTCTGACAGCACCTGCTTTTATCATATTAATCGCAGTCTCTTTATCTCTTACTCCACCACTGGCTTTTACTTGAAGACCATAAGGTGATACGGTTTCATACATTAATTTAACATTATCGACAGTTGCGCCAACTCCGCCGTTGACAAAACCTGTAGAAGTTTTAACAAAATCAGCCCCAGCTGATATACATAACTTACAAGCTTCAACTATTTCTTCTTTTGTAAGTAAATCAGTTTCAAGAATAACTTTAACGACTTTATCACCGGACTTATTAACCACTTGTTTTATATCTTCTTCAGCCTTTTTATAATCTTTATCTTTTATAGCACCTATATTTATTACCATATCCAGTTCATCAGCACCATCTTCGACAGCCTTTTCAGCCTCAAATGCTTTTACTTCGCCTAAACTGGCTCCAAGTGGAAAGCCTATTACCGTAACAACTTTAACAGGGTTATTTTTTAAATACTCCTTAGCAAATCGTACATATACTGGATTTATACAAACACCAATAAATTTATAATTAATTGCCTCATCTAAAAGAGTTTTTACTTCCTCAATGGTAGCTTCTGGTTTTAAGATAGTATGCTCTATATACTTTTCCAGATTTAAGACCTGATTCTCCATAAAATTCCCCTCTCTAAAATAAATCTGATAGAACTATTATACTTCGGAAATGTAATATAATTTATATTATTCTAGCACGTAAAGTTTCATATGGAGTTAAGTATGTATAGTATAAACAATGAATCAGCAATCAAATACGAACCGGTTGAAGTAGTATTAAAAAGGTATATGACAGAATTAGGGGAAAAAACATCTTCTCCTGAAGAAATAAACGTCGAAGACTCAATGTCAAGGATTTTGTATGATGACATAATAGCCCAATATGATTTACCTACTTATAATAAATCTTTAGTTGATGGATATGCTGTAAATTCTAGAGATGTAGCACAATCTGACACGGATACTCCTGTAATACTTGAAGTTATTGGAGAAGTACAAGCTGGAAATACTGCTAAATTAACGATTTCAAAAAAACAAGCTGTTAAAATATCAACGGGATCTATACTGCCAGAAAATACTGATTCCGTAGTAATGGCAGAATGTACTGCAACAGAAGGAAATAAGGTTAAAATATTTAAAAGTGTGCTAATGAGCGAAAATATTGCCAAAAAAGGTGAAGATATCACCAAAGGAGAGATATTTATCAGAAAAAAAAGGAAAATTCGTCCTCAAGATATTGGCGGTATATTAGGTTTGGGATATAGAAAAGTTAGAGTTTATAAGCAGCCTATTGTTTCAGTTATTCCTACAGGTAGCGAGTTAGTCTCTATTGATGAATCACCTGAGCCAGGGCAATTAATCGAAACAAATAGTCACGTTCTGAAAGGATTAATCAGACAACTTTGTGGCGTTAGCATAATTAGGCCAATAGTAAAAGATAATATAGATACATTAAAAGAATCAATTTGTAATTCTTTAAAGGATTCTGATGTAGTCATAATCTCAGGAGGAAGCTCATTTGGCACAAAAGATTATACGTTAGATGCCATAAAAAGCATTCCAAATTCAAAAATTATAGCCCACGGAGTTGCAATGCGTCCTGTGAAAC
>Ga0154603_1169_pt1 | contig 11724 bp, 7 predicted proteins | sample RifGroF2_FD_116032 | JGI IMG/M metagenome (GOLD analysis project Ga0154603, IMG submission 116032) | Candidatus Melainabacteria bacterium GWF2_32_7 | reverse complement strand
GCAATTACAGGTTATGTGACGGATAAATGCGGAAAAACCTTTGCATTTTCTATAATTATTCAAAATTTCAAAGGCAGCTCAAAATTCGCTAAAGAACTTGAAGATACTATTTTGCTGATTTTTAAATAGCATTAGATGTGAAGCATCGACGTGGCAATCTAATACTAATAAATATTTTCAAGCTTTATTCCTGATTGCTGACAGAACTTATTAATCTCTAAAATTTCTTTATCTACCTTTGCAATTAAATAATGATTTTCAATTTGCTCCGCAAAAGAAAGCGCTTTTACAAATAGTCTGTTTGATATATTTACATTATTTGACGTTTGTTCAGGATTAACAACAGCACTTTTATTATAAAGCTGACCGAAAACAATATATAATTCTACAAGACACATTGTTAAATCATTTCTCTCCGCAATATTAACAGCTGTTTCTATATTAATCTGAGCTCCCTCAAAATCATTTTTTCCCGTTCTAACATTTGCAATAATTTTATTCATAAAAATTTCAGCTAAGTAATTAGAAATATTAGGTTTCTGCGCAATTTCAATCGCCCTTTCCGCTATCTCTACAGCTTTTTCCTGATTTCCCGACCTTACTTCATAACTTGCAGCAAGATACCAGGATAATAATGCGCCTGTAGCCATTTTGTTTTCTGAACAATAATTGACTATCTCATCATAAATCAGGAAGGCTTCTCTAAACTGTCCAAATTCTTCATGGCATTTACCTAAAAATAATTTCAAAATTGTTAACATATTAAATTCTTTGAAGATATTTGCCATAGCAATGGATGTATGACAAAATTCTTTTGCTTGTTTGAAATCCCCGTTTGTCATGTTTGAAATAACGGCTATAAAATACCAATATAATTTGAATTTGTCAGGCGTTTGAATATCTGCAAATTTTTCTTTTATTGATGTAAGTATTGAATTACAGGCTTTAGAATTACCTTGAATTGTTGAAAATAAAGCTTGAAGTAATAATGCATGCAATTCATATTCAGCAAGATTTTCTTTTTGAGCTTTTAATGCTATGTTTGCGGTCAATTCCAGAGCCTGTTTATTGCCTTGATATACATAAGATTTTGCCAGTATAATTTCAGTTTCATACTCAATATTTTTCAAATCCGAAATACTTATTCCCGGAATTGTTTTATTTTTTGTTATGTATTTTTCTAAGGCAGGAAGCACTTCATTAGTTGCATTAATTATTGTTTCTTCAAATCTTCCAAGATTAAAAGTCGATTCAAGCTTGTAATAATTCAATAAAATTATTTCTGTAGGATATTTAACTTTATCAATAAGTGATAATGCTTTATCGCAACACTCAATTACTCCTGCAAAATCACCTATAAGCTCACAACTTCTAGCCAGATAACCTGTCAAATCAATTACTTTAACTAAATTGTTTTGTTTCTCTTCATGCAATATGGAATTTGAAAGATAATCAATAGCTATTTGCGGATTAAATTCATAGTTTACTTTACCGATTTGTTCTTCAATATTTAATTTGCGTTCATTTTTTTGTTCATCAGAAAGATCTGTTTCAGGCAATAATTCAAGAATTTTATTTTGATAATCAGTAAAAGTAACAGGATCTCCAAGATAAATACTTTCCTGAACAGCCAGATTATAATAAATATAAGTTTCTTTTTTAAGTTGAGCTTCTTCGGCATGTCGCGCCAAAATTGCATTGCTTATATTCGTTGTATATTTTTCATAGAACTCCAGCAATCTCGCTCCGCAATCAATAACCTGTTCTTCTGTAAAGAATTGTTCATAAATTACTTTCCATATCCAGGTGTGTTTAAATCTTACACAGAATTGATCAACAGGGGCAAAAATGCCGTTATTCATAAGCATTTGCATTAATTGATTATATTGTTGCTCTTCTACCTGTGCCAGCATTTGTACAAAAGTCGGAATAAATTTAATGCCAAACAAACTTGCCATCATTATTATTCTGGTTGCGTCAGGAGAAAAATTATTTATAAGTTTTATTCTTGCTGCTATAAGTTCATCAAGATTGGCTGGGATTTCTATATTTACAGCCTGTGGATTAAATGAAAAAGTATTTTCTTTTGATATTATCGCGCCTGTCTGGAATAAATACCATAATGCCTGCTCCATATATAGAGGAACATCTTTTGAACAGTAAAATATTTTATTTTTAATATTTGCAGGTATTATATCCTGATTATTAAGCATTCCCAGTAAAGATGCGTTCATTTCTTCAAGGGGCATTGATTTTAAAGAAATTAATATTATTTTCTTTTGAAGATTTTCCAGCGGAAATTGTTCATGTAAATTGGTATTTAAATTGTGATTAATTATTATAAAATTCTTTTTATTTAAGAAACCTTTATTTATAAGACTTTTTAAACATTCCAATGAAGCATTATCAATATATTCAAAATCTTCAATAATAATTACCAAATTTGAATTTTGATTTATTGTATCCAGTACATAATTTATAACATTATGAATTTCATCTCTGTTTTCTTTGGTGTCAGGGGAACATTCATTGAAAGCATTAAATAAAAATCGCCGTAAAACGTTGTTTATATGAGGATCATTTATACCGAAATTGGTTTCCAGTATTTGATTTAAAGCAACTCTTGATTCATCAATATTTGAAACAAATAAAGGCAAACCCAATATAGACTTAAAAAGATCCTGAAAAAACGAATAGGGCAAAAGCTGATTTATAGGCTGACATGTTCCTATTAGCCAGGAAAATTCTTTGCTTTGCATTGATTGAATTACGCTTGAAACAAGAGTAGACTTTCCTGCACCGTCTTGTGCAGATAAATCTATTATAAAACCCTGTTCTGCCTTATTTAATACATTTATTATTGTGTCATGAGCTTCTGCTCTTGAAAATTCTTGTATATTTGTTTTTGCAGGTTTTTCTGTTTGTTGAACTTGAGCAGCTTTTGGCTGTTCAGCTTGTTTAGATGCTTGAGTTTCTGTTACAGCAGCAACATTTTCTTGAACTTTAACTGGTGCAGCCGGTTTTGCTTGAGGGGTAGACTGTTGCTCTGTTGGCATTTCTTGCGACGGACGTTTTTTTGCTTTTAACAGCTCGAAATTACATTTTCTGCACACAGGAGCATTAGGAAAATTAGGAGATTTACATTGCGGACAAAATCTTATAAGCCTTAAATTACAGTTAGAGCAGACACTCTGACCTATTTTGTTTAATGCTTTGCATCTAGGACACGCTGATTTTAGTTTTAATTTACAATTTACACAAACTACAGCGTTTTCAGCATTTTCCTCTTTGCAACGAGGACATTTCATCCGCTAATTCCCTTCGTTTTCCCAACTCTTCTCTTTAATGTCATTATTAATTATAAATTGTATTATAAAATGCTGGCAAGAGCGATATAAAAATAAAATAAAAAAGGTTTGTCATGTTGACAAACCTTTTAAACGCATAATTCGAAAGTACTTATTCACATTAATTATTGCAAGATAACCCCAGAACTGATTGTTTCCACATATCACTCAATTCATTTTTGAGAGAATCTTTTTTTACAATAAACCTGTCCACGTCATGAATAAGTTTTTTAATTTCCGTAGAAATTATTTCTTGCTCAAAAGTTTTTTTAATCATTTAATATGTACTCCTTTTTAAAATTTCCCTTTTTATACTGATTATCGTTCTTGGTTTGTATTTCTGTTTTTCGGTATGTTCATCATTTTTTATCAATAATAATTTTTTTGCCGAAAACAAATTTAAATGTGTTATATATATTCTTTCGACTAATTCAACAAAAATATTTAATAATTTAGTCAATAAATTAAGAATTATGAACTATTTTTTTTATAAAAATAAAATTCTTTTAAAAATGAATTTTAAGATATGTTAAGTTCATCTTTTTAGAATGCTAACTTTTAGTACTGTAATTATGGTAAAAATATAGTATAGCTTTTAGGAACGTAATTTTACATAATAAATTAGGCATGTTTATGTTTTTTGTGGATTTCATATCCTGGGTAATATTAATATATTTATCATATTTTATAGTCTATAACTTTATCATTATCTTTAATTCTTCCAGAGGAAGACTGTTTGATGTTGCTAAAAAAGACTATATGTCAAAGTTTCAGCAAAATTTAACAGTTGTAATATATTCTCATAATAATTCACACAAAGTTAAAGAGCTTATTGAATCGCTAAATAAACAGGATTATGAAAGATATAAATATTCCATAAATGTCCTGCTTGATAACTGTAATGAAGAAAACACAAAACTTCTGGAAATATTGGGCGGAACAAAGTTATGGCGAATAAATAGCGAGCATCCTGATGCCAGACCGCTGGGAAAATTCAAAGCTTTAAGTTGGCTTTTTGAAAGGATTTTAGCCTGCGAAAACACTAATGCTTTTGTGTTTTTAAACGCTGATAGTAAAATAAAAAGCGATTTTCTTCAAAAAGTTAATACGGCTGTTCATTACAACCCTGTAATAGTCGGAGAAATATTAAAAAAGAAAAATAATTTTTATAACAGAATTTTAAATTTTAGAAATAAATTAAGAAACAGAGTTATAAAACATGGAAGATTTCATTCTTCTCTCGGAAATATAATTGATTCCGAGCTTCTTGTTATAAGACAGGAAATTCTTGAAAAAATTAAATTTAAAAAGACAGAATACGGTTATGAAGAATATGAATATTCGATTAATCTGAAAAATAACGATATTCTTGTTCTGTACTCAAATGAAATAACAGTAACAAAATCTACGAATGAAACACTAAAAAGCCTTGCAATAAAAGATTATGAAAGAAGATATAAATCTTTAATCACATTCAGAAATAATTTGCCGCTTTTGTTTACAGGTAATAATATCGGTGCAAAAGAACTTATTTTCTCGCTTTTTTACCCGTCAAATACTGTTTTTGTATTCTGGAATCTTATTTTAATGTTTATAGTTAAAAACTATCCTGAAACTTATTTTTCCAGCTTAATAAGTTTTAAATATCTTAACGGCTTACTGGTTTCTAAATTTCTTGCTGACGGGTATTCAATGTTTACAATAAGATGCGGTTTTAATGATTATAAAAACGCAATCGCTTTTTTCTTTATTTCTCCCGTATTGTATGTAAAATCTATGTTTAGAGGTTTTTTGACGAATTCTTACTCAAAACCGATCAAAAAAAAGAAAAACAGAGTAAAAGCCGAAACTTTAAAGTATGACAAACATATCGTAGACGCCACAATTACTAACGGAAAAAAAGAACTTCCCTGCAGGATTGAAATAGTAAAAACAGATGAATATACTCAGGCTGTTTTTATGTTCAATAATAAAAGGCTTACCTCATCCAAACAGCCCCGAATTAATTATGCGGTAGATGAACTTATCGGAAAACTCAGAAATCACGGATTTGCTCTAAAAGTTTGCGCAAATTGCGGATATTTTTATATGCCGGAATCTGTAGTTTCTCAATCTGACGGTGAACAGGGGTATTGTCTTTATAATAATTTTAAAAATAACTCAAAAGAAAAAGAATACTCCAATGTGTGGGATGGGTGTTTTAATATAATACCTTATCAAACGAAAAATTATATTCTTCAACAATTAGGTGTGGAAAATAATAAAACTAAAATATAAAATATCTGTTTCATAAAATATTAAAAAAATATTAATTTTTGTAATAAATCTGAATTAAGAATATATAATTTGGATATATAGACAATTTAATTTATTTACATTAAGAAATATTAAGAAAATTAATTAAAATTCAGGTTTTACCTTATAAAAAATTATCTTAATATAGCTTTGCGAAAGAAGAATAAATGTTGAATAAACACGAAATATTTTGTATTATCTTATATATAATGTATATCAAAAATTAATTTATTAAAAACAGAAAGGAGATGTAAATGGATCAAAAAAATACTAGTTAATTAATTAATTTTAAAAGTATAAAATACCAGACTTAATTTGATTTAATATAAAAATTCAATAATAAGTTTGAGGTCAAAAAATATGAGTAATCGAATCGAAAATATATTGTTTGATGTAAAAGAATCTATAGATGACTTCGGTAACGAAATTAAATTATTAATGGCTGAAGTAAATAAGTTAACTGAAAAAGTACGAATACTCGAAGAAGAAAAAAGATAATAAAAAAACAAGAGGCTTGATATCAAGCCTCTTGTTCATAATTATTCTCCTTTATCTCTGAAAACTTCATAATACAAAATAGGTACAATAATCAGAGTTAAAATAGTAGCCACAACAGCACCAAACATCATAGCTATTGCAAGCCCTTGAAATATCGGGTCGAGTATCATTACAAACGAACCTACAACAACCGCTAATGCTGTTAAAACAATAGGTCTGAATCTTACTACTCCTGCTTTAATTACAGCATCTTTTAAAGTGCTGCCCTGCTCCTGTTCAAGCTGAATAAAATCAACAAGCAAGATTGAGTTTCTTACGATGATGCCAGATAAGGCAATAAAGCCAATCATTGAAGTTGCTGTAAAGAACGCACCAAATAGAAAATGCCCCGGTAAAATTCCTACAAGTGTAAGTAGGATAGGAGCCATAATTATTAACGGAGTTACAAAGTTCTTAAACCACGCAACTACAAGAACATAAATCAGTACTAAAACCGCAGCAAATGCAATTCCCATATCTCTAAATACTTCTATGGTAATATGCCATTCGCCATCCCACTTCATAGAATATTTATTCTCAAGCCAAGGCTGGGTTATATTATATTGTTTTAGCCCATAACCTTCAGACAGTTTGAGGTTTTCAACTTTTTTCTGCATATCAAGAATTGCATAAACAGGGCTTTCGTATTCTTTTGCGACATCACCAATAACATAAACAACTCTCTTGAGGTTTTTATGATAAATGGTCTTGTCTTCTATACCTTGTTTCTGTTTTACAAGTTCAGAAAGAGCAACAAATCCGCCTGAAACAGTCGGAATACTTATTTCTCTTACAGCTTCTATACTTGCTCTTTGATCCTGCGGCATCCTGACAAAGATTTCTACAGGTTCTTTTTCATTATTAAGATGCAGCAGTCCTGCTGAACTTCCGCCAAGAGCAGTTTGCAAACTCTGAGCAATCACATCTGTACTAATGCCGTTTAAAGCTGCTTTTTCTTTATCCACTTCAAAGGTTATCTTTGGCTGGTCGTCTTCTACATACCAGTCAACATCAACAACGCCTTTGCTGCTGTTAAAAATGTCTTTAATTTGTTTTGCAATTTCAGTTTGCCGCTTTTTATCAGGTCCGTAAACTTCTGCAACGAGAGTACTAAGAACAGGAGGTCCGGGTGGAATTTCTGCCAGCTTTATTTTTGCATCATATTTATCTGCAATTTTCTTTAATTCAGGTCTCAATCTTTTTGCTATTTCGTGACTCTGGAGTTTTCTTTCATCTTTTGGCAAGAAATTTATCTGAATATCAGCTTGATTGCTGCCCTGTCTTAAGAAATAATGCCTTACGAGTCCGTTAAAATTATACGGAGCGGAAGTTCCTATATAACTCTGGTAATTTACAACTTCAGGAACGGTCTGGATATGCTTGCCGAGCTCCTGAACAACCATAGCAGTTTGTTCAAGCGTTGTTCCTGCCGGCATATCTATCATTAACTGGAGCTCACTCTTATTATCAAAAGGAAGCATCTTAAACTGCACAGCTTTTAGCGGAATCAGCAGCATGGAAACAAAAAGTAAACCAACGATTCCTCCGATAGCCAGACGCCTTTTATTCCGGTGTAAAACAAGGGAGGTGATCAGTTTTTTGTAAGAATTAATAAGTTTTCCGCCTTCTTCTTCATCATGACCTGCTGATTTTACATGTTTTAGGACAATATAGCTAAGCCACGGGCTTACTATAAAAGCAACGAGAAGTGAAAATATCATTGCAGCAGAAGCCCCAACAGGAATCGGACGCATATATGGTCCCATAAGTCCTGAAACAAAAGCCATAGGTAAAAGCGAAGCCACAACCGTAAAAGTTGCAAGGATTGTCGGATTTCCCACTTCATCTACTGCTTTTATGGCAGTTTCCAAGCTTGCACCTTCTATCTTAAAGTGCCTGTGAATATTCTCTACAACTACTATCGCATCGTCTACAAGTATCCCTATAGAGAATATCAGGGCAAAAAGCGTTACCCTGTTGAGCGTATAGCCAAACAAATAACTTATTAACAAAGTAAGAGCAAGAGTTACAGGCACTGCAACAGCCACAACTACAGCTTCTCTTTTGCCAAGAGCGAGAGCAATAAGTATAATAACTGAAATCGTTGCTATCAACATATGCTCTAAGAGTTCATTGGATTTGTCTTTTGCGGTTTCTCCGTAATTTCTGGTTATTGTAACATTCACATCATGAGGAATAAGCTCGCCTTTTAAAGCTTCGACTTTTTTTATTGCATCTTCTGCAATATTGGTTGCGTTTGCACCCTTTTTCTTTGAAAGCGAAATAGTAACAGCTTCATTGCTTCCTGTTTTCTTATCAAAATTAAAAACATAACTGGAAGGATCTTCTGCTGTATCCTGAATATTTGCAATATCTTTAAGATAAACAGGCACACCGTTAATTGTATTTACAACAAGATTGCCTACTTCATCTGAATTATTCAAAAACCCTCCTGTCTGGACAACAAATTCGCTGTTGTTGGAAGGAAACTTGCCTGAATCTGTCACGAAATTAGACTTCTGCAAAGCTTGGATTATTTGAAACGAGCTGAGGTTATAACCTTTGAGGTTTATCGGGTCAAAAGTTACTTTTACCTGCCTTTTTTGTCCCCCGATTATGTTAATTTCAGAAACATCTTGTCCTTTTTTTAGTTCATCACCGACTTCCGCTCCAATTCTTCTTAATTCATATCCTGAATAGTGAATGCTCTGACTGGATAAAGTCATAGAGAGAATAGGAACATCGTCAATCGAGCGAACTTTGACCAAAGGCTGCGAAACCCCTTGCGGAATCCTGTCATAATTTGACATTAGCTTGTTATAAAGCTTAACTATGCTGTCTTCCTGGTTCTGTCCAACATAAAACCTGACTATAGTTAAATTCATGCCGGGTTTTACTATAGAATAGACATATTCCACGCCTTTAATTTCCCACAGAAGTTTTTCCATGGGTTTTGTAACCTGCGATTCTACTTCGTGGGCGGACATCCCTGGTGCTTGCACAAACACATCTGCCATAGGCACAATAATTTGCGGTTCTTCTTCTCTTGGAGTAATTGCCGTTGCAAATATTCCAAGTATAATAGATGCCAATATTATAAGCGGTGTAAGCTTTGACTGTATGAACGCTTTAGCGATTCTGCCCGATATCCCAAGATTCATTTCACAATTCCCCCGTCGACTGCCCTATCAACGCGGGAAACCACAACCTTATCGCCGTTGCTCAAGCCTGAAAGCACCTCAACATCATTCCCAAAAGTCTTGCCTGTTCTTATGAGTCTGTAAGAAATAATATTTTTCTCATCAACCGTATAAACCCCTGTAAGTTGCCCTTTTTGAACTACAGAATTTTGCGGAACAACTATAGCCTGTTTCTTAGCGACAGGGATTTTGACTTTTATGTATTGACCTGAATTTAAACCCGACAATGCAATTTTAGCTTTAAAAGTTCTTGTCATCGGGTCAATACTTGGCACTACAGAAGTTATTCTGCTTTTAATACTTTTGCCTTCTGATTCAAGATAAACAGGAGCGCCGACTTTGACTTTATTAATCATATTTTCGTTAATATCAGCCACCAGTTCAAGACTTGAGGGAGCTTCGATAGTCAAAAGAGGTTGCCCCGGAGTGGCTGTGCTTCCCAAATCAATGTTTTTATCTAATACAATACCCGAAATAGGAGCAGTAATTCTTGCATAACTCTGATAAACTCCAACTTCTCCAAGAGCAGCTCTTGCCCTGTTTACTCCCTGCAAAGCTCTTTGATATTCTATATCAGCAACTTTTCTTTGCGTAGAAATCTGGTCAAATTCCTGCTTTGTCATAACATTTTCTTTATAAAGATTTTCATATCGCTTATAAGTTTTGTTTACGAGTTTTCTATTCTGCTCAGCGGCTTCGGAAGCTTTTATAGCTTCATTTACTCCTGCTTGAGCACCGAGAGTTTTTTGGGCTGTGTCTCTGCTGTCTATGGTGAGTAAAAGCTGACCTGCTCTTACCCTATCGCCTTCTTTTACAAGCAAAGATGTAACCCTGCCCATTATCATGCTTGATATTACACTGTTTATTTTGGATTTAACCGTTGCGGAAGTTTCATAAAAGTCATCTACAGAAGATTTATTTATGATTTTTGTTTCTACTCCTGAAATCTGCGGTCTTTCAATGGCTTTTTCTTTATCCGAAGTGCAACCTGATATTAATAAAGAGAAAATTGCCAGTGATATGAATATTTTTTTCATGATTAACTCCTAAAGTCCTAAATCTTTAAACAATATGCCGCTTTCATAACTCAGCGTTATCAGGGCAGTTTTATAATCATTAGTGGTCTTGACCACATTTGCCCTTGCCTTATCAAGATTTAATTGGGCATCACAAAGGTCTACCATAGGAGATAAAGAATTCTCCCACCTTTTTAAAACCAGTCTTTTGCCTTCTTCTGCTGTTTTTAAAGCTGAATTTGCCAGTTCAAGATTTTTCCTTGCTTCTTCCACATTTGAACAAGCCTCGTAAATCTTGTATGAAATCTGTTTTTTCATTCCTTCTAAGTATTCCTGAGCTTCCGCTACTTTATCTTTTGCCTGAAGCTTTTCATATTTGGTTTTGAAACCGTCAAATGCATCCCACTTTAAACCTGCACCTGCAACGTAGCTGTGTCCTTCTGCTGCAAATGGTGCCCTGTGATCCCATAACTGGTATGAACCAAACCCGTAAACAGAAGGATAAAAATCTGCCCCTGCATATTTAACACCTGTTTTAGCGTTTTCTACATTCATTTCCATAAATTTAATATCGTTTCTGGATAAAAGTGCTGTATTTTCATAGTCTAAGTTTTTTAAACCAAGTTGTGGAATTTGGGAATTTATATCGACAGAACTTCTTGATCCCATAAGCAATCCTAAAGCTCTTTTTGCAAGGTTTAAATTTTTGCAGGCTGTAGTCAGATTTTGTTCTGCTTCCGTTACGGCAGTAGAAGCCCTTAATACATCGGAATATAACCCCAATCCTGTTTTAAACCTTGCCTGTGCTATTCTTAAATGTTCTTTTGAATCACTAACAGCTTTCTGCGCTACATTAACATATTCCTGTGCAGTCATTATTGAAAGATAGGTTTTAGAAACGTTATATGCAACATCTTCCTGCTTTCTTAAGAAGTCATAAATCTGTGCAGAATAAGTTTTCTTAGCTAAATCCAGTCCGATAAAAGATTTTCTGTAATATATTGGCTGTGTTAAAGTTACAGCTGTCAAAAAGTTATTTATTACAGGCGGTTTATTAAAAGAACCAGGAGCATTTGCCAAATCGGCACTTGTAAATCTTTGCTGATTTATCCTGAGTGCAAAGTCAAGTGCAGGCATATTTGTGCTGATAAAAACCTCATCAAACTTGAATTTTGGCATAAGATCACTTCTTGCAATACCGATTTCTCTTTGCTGTGCAGATAGTGAATTGCTTAATGCTTTTAACTGATTGTTGTTTTGAAGAGCACAACTTACAGCATCCTTTAAAGACAAAGCGGTAGTAGGGTTTATTTCCTGACTGCTCTGTGC
>Ga0154603_1210_pt1 | contig 11782 bp, 13 predicted proteins | sample RifGroF2_FD_116032 | JGI IMG/M metagenome (GOLD analysis project Ga0154603, IMG submission 116032) | Candidatus Melainabacteria bacterium GWF2_32_7 | reverse complement strand
AAAAAACTTGGTTATACAATTAATTTTGGCCCCGAGTGTGAATTTTTCCTTTTCAAAAAAGATGAAAACGGAAGACCTACCGCTGTAACTCATGATGCTGCGGGATATTATGATGTTGGTCCTGAAGATCTCGGAGAAGACCTTAGAGCTGAAATGGTTGCTACACTTCAAAAAATGGGCTTTGAAATTGAAGCAAGCCATCACGAAGTTGCTGAAGGTCAGCATGAAATCGACTTTAAATATGGTGATGCTTTAACTACGGCTGATAATGTTGTTACTTTCAGAGTTGCAATCAAGTCAATAGCTGCTAAATACGGTTTACATGCAACATTTATGCCAAAACCAATTTTTGGTGTTAACGGTTCAGGGATGCATTGCAACTTTTCACTTAATAAAAACGGTAAAAATGCATTCTTAGACGAATCAAAACCATATCAACTTAGTCAGGAAGCTCTTTGGGCGATTGGCGGAGTTCTTAAAAACATTAGAGGCATTGCTGCCATTACAAATCCTACGGTAAACAGTTACAAACGTTTAGTTCCGGGCTATGAAGCACCTGTTTATCTTGCATGGTCAGCTGCTAACAGAAGCGCTCTTTTAAGAGTTCCTGCAAAACGCGGTCCTGCTACAAGAGTTGAGTTAAGATCACCGGATCCTAGCTGTAACCCATATATGGCTTTTGCTGCAATCCTGACAGCTGCTTTAGACGGTATTCAAAACAAAATCGATCCACCTGCGCCTGCTGAAACAAACATCTACCACTTAACCGAAAAAGAAAGAAAGAAAATGAAAATAGATTCTTTGCCGGGCAGTTTGGAAGAAGCTCTTGATTTGCTTGAGAAAAGCCCTGTCGCTAAAGAAGCTCTTGGTGAACATATTTTCAACGAATTCATTGCGGCTAAGAAAAGAGAGTGGGATTCTTACAGAACCGCTGTAACTCAATGGGAACTCGATACTTATTTAGAAAAATACTAGAAACTATAATTCTATAAATAAAAAATGCGGCAGTTGCCGCATTTTTTATTAGAAGTCATCTGGTTAAAAACCTTTAACGTCATTGCGAGGAGCTTGCGATGAAGCAATCCATAAATTCGCAATTAAATGAACACGCGAATTAATTGTGTGGTTTTGAATATTGGATAGATCCTGAATCTAGTTCAGGAAGACAATTTGGAAAATTATGAATTATATTTCGTAAGAAGAAATGGAATTATAAAGCTTTTCTTTTTGCTCTGCCGTAAGTTTAACAAGAGGAGATCTTACAGTTTCTTCAACCAATCCTTTTTTCGCAAGAACAGCTTTTACGGGAATCGGATTCGGGGAAGTAAACAGGGCTTTGAACATCGGATACGCTTTAAGATGAAGTTCTGTTGCTTTTGATATATTTCCTGATTTAAATTCGGTGATTATCTGTTTAATATCTTTTCCGATGATATGAGAAGCCACGCTTATTACGCCATATGCTCCGATTGACAGCATGGGAAGTGTTAAGCTGTCATCCCCACTGTAAATAACAAAATTATTAGGGGTTTGACTTTTGATTTCTGTGACCAAATCAAGATTTGGATTGCTTTGTTTTACTGCTGCAATATTTTTGTAGTTACCAGCAAGTATTGCAATTGTTTCAGGCTCCATGTTTATGCCGGTTCTTCCGGGGATGTTATATAAAATTATTGGAAGACTTGTTGATTTTGCGACCTGCCCGAAATGCTCCAACAAACCGGCTTGGGAAGGTTTATTGTAATAAGGCACAACAGATAAAATTGCATCGGCTCCCGCTTTTTCTGCTTTTTTTGTGCTGTCGACGGCAGTTATTGTGCTGTTTGAGCCTGCTCCCATTATAACTTTAGCTTTATTTCCGACAACATTTTTTACGATTTTTAAAATTTCTAATTCTTCTTCATGGGTTAAAGTCGGGGATTCTCCGGTTGTTCCGGCGACCAAAATTGCGTCCGAGCCGTTGTTTATAAGATAATCTGTTAATTTTTCAACTTGATTATAATTTACTTCAAAATTTTCGTTAAATGGGGTTACCATTGCGGTGATTACTTCGCCTACGTTTATACGCATTTTAAATTTCTCCTTAACAACTATGAATGTTTTTTCATTGGCGGCTCATCATCTCTAAGCGCATAAGATAAAGACCATGCAAAACCTATCATGGCTATAAAAATCGTTATTATTAAAAGTGTTTCATTGCTCATTTTAAATCCCTCATAATTTTAATATTTTTGCGTATTTTTTGATTTAATACAATAGTTGAAACAATTAATCCCATAATTGCTAAAATATCAGAATATACAAAAATTTTAACTGCTTTATTACAATTAGCTACAAACCATGCTATACAAGCAGCCTCGATAGTTACGGCAAAAGTCAGCCATAATCTTAGCCATGTTAGTTTTTCTTTTATAAATTCTTTGTCCATAATTTTTAATTATACCTTAAATCAAATCCATTTCCACGAGTTTTTCTGCGATTCTTACTGTATTTAGAGCCGCGCCGATTCTTAAATTATCTGCCACAACCCATAAAGCAAGTCCGTTATTAAGAGCGAGGTCTTTTCTTATTCTTCCGACATAAACAGGGTCTTTTCCCGCAGCTTCTATCGGGGTAGGATATTCGGATTTTGCAGGGTTATCTATAACCGTAACTCCGTAAGCAGTTGAAAGAATTTTTCTTGCCAGATCAGGGGTTATTTCTTTTTCAAATTCCACGCTTACAGCTTCACTATGGCTTACAAATACCGGTACTCTCACGGCTGTGCAGGAAATCGGTGTGTCATCAGCGAGGTGAAGAATTTTCTTTGTTTCTTCCACCACTTTCATTTCTTCTTTTGTGTAGCCGTTTTCGCAAAATACATCAATTTGCGGAATTAAATTAAATGCAATCGGTTTTGTTGTGAATTTTTTATAATGATATTCTTCTTTGTTAATAGCCGCCTGTGTGCCGTTATGAAGATCGTCTATAGCTTCTTTTCCCGCTCCGCTTACTGCCTGATATGTGCTTACAATAAGGCGTTTTATTTTGCCGTATTCGTGAAGAGGCTTTAAGGGAAGCATTAGTTGAGAAGTCGAGCAGTTCGGATTTGCTACTATTCCTTTATGCCACTTTAAATCTTCATCATTTACTCCTGCAATTACAAGAGGAACATCTTTTTCCATCCTGAAAGCACTTGAGTTATCAACAAGCACAGCGCCTTTTTTAACTATTTCATCAACAAGAGCCTTGCTTGTAGAAGCTCCTGCCGAAGCAAGCACAATGTTTACGCCCTCAAAAGCTTCGGGTGTTGCTTCTTCTATCTTAAATTTTTCGCCTTTAAACTCAATTTCTTTTCCCGCGCTTCTTGCACTTGCTAGAAATTTTATTTCATTATAAAGAAAGTTTCTTTCTTCAAGGATTTTGAGAATTTCTCCACCTACAACGCCTGTAGCTCCTAAAATTGCAATATTTGGTTTGTTCATTATCTATACGCCTCTGATTTTGCTATATATTAAGTTTATTATAAACAGCAATCTAAGGGGTAATTTTTTGTAAAGTTTTGTTGCGGGGGGGGTAAAATATCAATTTTTTTTCCGGTTCGGTTTTTATTCATATAGCAGTTAATTTAATTAATAAAAAATAAGGAAGGAAGCAAAATGTTGTCAGTAAATGATCCTGTTACTAAAGCTATAAACCATACTGTAAATTCAATTCAACCGTGTTTAGGTTTACCTGATGAAGCTATACAGCCACAATCTTCTACAGAATCAGCTAAAGACGAATTTGTTAAAAAAGAAAGCCATGCCGTAAGAAATGGAGCTATTATCGGTGGCTCTATTGGTATTCTTCGCGGTGGCACAGCACTTATGCGTATCAAAGCTGCTGGCTGTATAAAAAAATCGGTTAAATCAGCTATTGAAATTGTTGAAAAAGAAGGTGCAAAACCTGAAACCTTACAAAAACTCACTAAAGTCCTTCCTAAATCTGGGATGATAGGTGCTGGCATTGGTGTAGTTATAGCAACCGGAATTTATACAGGAATTGGTGCTGGAATTGGTGCAATTGTAAAACATTTCAGCAAAAAAGATTAAATTTTCATATCTATAAAAAAGACTTTGGGATCATTATTTTAAAGTCTTTTTGTTTTTAAATTATTGTCGAGATTTTTATCCGTACATAACCTGAACATCATCGGCATTATAGCGTTGTTCTTCCTGCCATAAATCATACTGCATCTGCAATCCCAACCATAAGTCAGGTGTGGTTTTAAAAGCTTTGCTTAATTTTATAGCCATTCTCGGGGTTATACCCGATTTGCCGTTAATTAAATCCGACGCTGTAGCTCTTCTTACCCCTATTTTTGAAGCAAAAAGAGTTATTGTTACACCTAACGGCTCTATATATAATTCTTTTAAAATTTCTCCCGGATGTGGAGGATTGTGCATTTTTAAATCGTTATTCATTATATTTTACCTCTATTGTACTTGGTTGCTCGCTATTAACGGCGTTTCAGGCGGGCAAAGCCCACCTTTCAGCCTCAGCTCACAATCCGCTAATGATAATCTTCGTAATCCAAAATATAGGCATTTCCGTTTTCAAATTTAAAAGTTATTCGCCAATTTGCTCTAACTGTTACAGACCAAATTCCTTTCCTGTCACCTTTTAATTCATGAAGGTTTGCTCCTATAAAATCAATATCTTCAACGATTTTTGCTTTGTGAATAATAGCCAAAATCAATCTAAGCCTTTTTGTATGCTCTTGATTAATCTTTGAAGCATCACTATTTAAAAAAAGTTTTTCCAGACCTTTATGTTTAAAACTTTTAATCATAATATTATTATAACTTATTTTTGTACTTTGTCAACGTACACCGTACATGTTTTTAAAGAATATTTTCAAGACCGTAAACAAATTCACTATGTTTTACAACATGCCTAATGCTAAGTACAACGCCCGGCATGAAGCTTAATCTGTCAAAAGAATCATGTCTTATAGTCAAAGCCTGTCCTGCCGCTCCGAAAATAACTTCCTGATGCGCAATAAATCCGGGTAATCTTACGCTGTGAATATGAATATTTGACTCAGTAACTCCGCCTCTTGAACCTTTGTAAGTTTCAACTTCAGGACAGTTATCTTTCCCGAATTCAGTGCGTTCTTGCGTCATTAACTGGGCTGTTTTTATTGCCGTTCCTGACGGTGCGTCTTTTTTATTGTTATGGTGAAGTTCTATAATCTCGACGTTTGAAAAATATTTTGATGCTTTTTGTGAAAACATCATCATTAACACAGCTCCAACAGCAAAATTCGGTGCAACTAAAGCCCCTAAGAATTTTTGTTCTGAGAGTTTTTTAAGTTCTTCAAGCTGGCTGACAGTTAAGCCAGTAGTCCCGATTACCGGCCTTGCGCCGTTTTCAAGAATTAGTTTTGTATTTTCAAATACCAGATCAGGGTTTGTAAAATCAACAACTACATCAATCGCTTTTGTTTTTAAGGCGTTTTCAAGAGAATTTTCTATTAAGACACCGCAGGGTTTGTTTTCTACGATTTCGCCTATGTCTTTTCCTGTGTTTGTTATATCAACAGCTGAAACAAGTTCTAAATCAGCCTCTACATTTACTGCTTTGATAACTGCCTGTCCCATTTTTCCGCAGGCACCGCTTACTGCTACTTTAATTTTGTTTGTCATGATTGTTTCCTTTATATTTTTGCAAAAAACTTAAACACTTTAAAAAAATTTAAATGATGTTATAATGATTAAAAAGAAGGGCAGGGATGCGGAAACATCCTTTTTAAAGTTCCTACTTTTTATGTGTTTATTGAAGTCCTAGCAATTTTGTTAGGGCTTCTTTGTATGTTGTCAAAAGCATTAATACGATTAAGAGTATTAAAAACTTATGAGTAATAATACAATTCAACCTCATAAACATCACCTCCTTTGTCAGGAATTTACGATTTGCAGTCGTGCCTAACCGGAAATGATTTTTCGGAACTCCTAGCCCCGCGACAATAATAACATAAATAATTAGAGCATTAATTGAATTTTAACAGGTCGTTTATATGAATTGTTGCCAGTATCAAAAAGCAACCACATTGTCATCCTGAGGAGCGAAGCGACGTGAGGATCTATCCATTTATAAACTCAAAACTTAATTTTTTAAAATTTAGCTACAAGAAATACTGGATAGATTGCCACGTCGAGCCTTCGGCTCTCCTCGCAATGACAGCCCTATTATTTATAAGTATTTAGAAGTTATTTACACTTATAAGTGTATGCTATTGACAGTTATAAGTCTATGGATATTTGTTTTTATCAGATTTATAATTATATATAGACAAAAATTTGGAGGAAAAGAATGAAAGACAGCGAAATAATCGATACGCTTGATAAATTAACACTGGAAGCCGACATGCTCACAGAAATTTTGGATGATGCGTTAAAATTAAAATATTACGATGCAGAGTACGATGTTTGCGCTATCAGTTTTTTGTCAGGAAAAATCAGAAAAAAATTCAAGAAAATAAGGGCTTTGTTTTAAAAGCTTCGAGAACTTTTTATATTTTTGTTTTTGGTATAATATAATCGGCTTAATAGTTTTATAGTAATTTACAAGTCTGAAAAAGAGGGATGTTTATGATAAATTCAGTTGTTCTAGTAGGAAGAGTCGGTCAGAACCCTGAAATGAAATATTTTGAATCGGGCAAAGTTAAAACAAATTTTTCTGTGGCCGTAAATCGCTGGAATAGTGCAACAAAACAGGAAATCGCGGATTGGTTTTATGTGGAATTTTGGGATAAAGATGCGGAAAGAGCGGGCGAATACATTAAAAAAGGAAGCCTCATTGCTGTAGAAGGTCGTCTTGACACCTGGAAAGATAAAGACGGCGACACAAGATTTACCGTAAAAGGAAATAAATTCCATTTTATGGGCGGGAAAAGTGATTCTCAATCAAATTAATACAATAGGGATATTAAAAAATTGACTTTAAAAAGCAAAACTATCGGAATAATAGCTGATGATTTAACCGGTGCAAATGATACGGCTTTGCAATTTCACTTAAAAGGCTGTAATATCCAAATTTTACTCGACTATACAATAGAACCTTCCGGTAAAACAAATACTCAAGCATGGTCTATAAGTACTGAAACCAGAAATAAAACACCTGAGGAAGCTTATAAAATTGTTACCGATGCGACTGAAAAGCTTATAAATAATTTTAATGCCGAATATATCTATAAAAAAATAGATTCAACGTTAAGAGGAAATGTAGCACAGGAAACTCTGGCTGTATTAAACACAATGGCAGGCGATGCTGCTGTTATAGTACCTGCTTTCCCTGCTGAAGGAAGAACAACAGTGGGCGGTTATCACCTCTTAAAAGGAGTTCCTCTGGAAAGAACCGAAGTGGCTAGAGATCCTCATTCTCCTATATTTCAATCGCATATTCCGACACTTTTAAAACAGCAGACGGCTAATGAAGAAATTATCGGACATATTCAGTTGATGACCGTTATGAAAGGAGCGGGTCCTGTTTTGTTAGAGATTAACAGGCTTGTTAAAGAAGGTAAAAAACTTATCGTTATTGATGCTATTTCTACAACTGATATGGAACAAATAGCTCTTGCTGTTGAAAAATCAAGTTATAATCTTCTTCCTTGCGGTTCAGCCGGTCTTGCGCAAGTGCTTACAAAATCATGGCTGCCTGATACCAAGTACCAGCATATACCTAAAGTCATTCCAAAACTCCCTGTGCTTATTGTTTCAGGAAGCATGGCGGGTCTTTCCAAGACACAAATTAAAAAACTTGCCGAATCAGATGAGTTTGATTCTTATATATTGGAACTTTCGCTTGAAGATGTTTTGACAGAACCTTCTAAAGAGCTTGTTGAAAGGATTTTAGAGCATCTTGAAACAGAAAAGATTGTCGCTGTTCATGTTAACGTTTCTGATGAAGACGAAGAAGAAAAACTTAAAGAGCTGGGAATGGAAAAAGAGAAAATTTCCAATATCATTACTGATTATCTGGCAAATTTAAGTAATAAAGTTATAAAAGAACAAAACCTTATTTTCCTTACCATAGGCGGAGAAACCTCGTATAAATGTTGTAATGCTATCGGAAGTAAGCAATTACAGCTTATTGATGAAGTTGAGCCTTCAATTCCTCTTTGTCTTGATCTTGATGCTCAGTGGATTGTTACAAAATCAGGCAATTTTGGAATGCCGAGTTCGCTGGTAAACATTCTTAAGTACTTTAAACAGCATCAGCCTTAGCCTTATTGTCATTCTGAAGCGCTAACGTACATATATAGTGATAATTCATAATTAGATAGACCCTGAAACAAGTTCAGGGTGACATAAAGAGCGTGTAAAAATGAAAAACAGCAAAAACTTGGTTGCCGGCGATAAACGGCATTTCGGGTCGGCACAGCCGCCCCTTCAGCCTCTGCCGGCAATCCGCAAAATAGCAATAACAATAGGTGATGTAGGTGGTATTAGTCCTGAAATCATAATTAAGGCTCTTAATTCCCCCGAGATTGCCTTTAGCTTGAATAGATTTTTACTTATTGGAAATCAAAATTGGTTTTATAAAACAGCTGCTGAATTAGGTTTTGCTTTTCCTGAAAATATTGAATTTTTTGATATTCCGCTTGATGATTCAAAAATTGTAATCGGCAAACCGACTATAGAGTCGGGGAAACACTCTTTTCTTGCTCTTAAAAAAGCTTGCGAGCTTGCCAATCAAGAAAAAATAAAGGCTATTGTCACCGCTCCAACTTCAAAAGAAGCCATGAACGATGCGGGATACCATTATACGGGTCAAACAGAAATTCTTGCGGGATTTTTAACTTCCGAAGAAAAATTAAATCCTGAAATGCTTTTTGTGGCGGGGAATTTAAAAGTTATGCTTCTTACAAGACATATAAAGCTTGCTTCTGTTTCCTCTGCTTTAACTATAGACGGTATTATAAAGTCGATTTTAGCCCTCAATGATTCTTTAATTAAAGATTTTAAACTAAATAATCCCAAAATTGCAATTTGCGGATTAAACCCCCATGCCGGTGAAAATGGTTTATTAGGACATGAAGAAGATACTTTAATCAAGCCGGCCTTAAATAAACTTATAAATAATTATAAAATATCAATAGACGGTCCGTTTCCGGCGGATACTTTATGGGCAAAAGCCGCTAATGCTTACATGAAATGTGAAACTTTGCCTTATGATGCTTACATTGCCTGTTACCATGATCAGGGATTAATTCCTGTTAAAATGCTCGCAATGGACAAAGCAGTAAATACAACAATAAATCTTCCGGTGATAAGAACTTCTCCAAGTCATGGAACTGCTTATGATATAGCAGGACAGAACAAAGCAAATCCTCAAAGCATGATAGAAGCCCTTAATTTGGCCAGTATATTGTGCGGAGCGGGAGTGAAAACCTGAAAGGCGGCTCTGCCGGCTTGGAGGGTTGTAACTCATTCTAAGTTCAAATGCAAATAAAAGTTTTACACTTAATCAAATAAGAGTATAATAATTTTTCAGAGAGTTAGAAAAAAGGAGAAAATTAGCTAATTATGAGAATGGTAGACATTATAGCTAAGAAAAAAAACGGAAATTCTAATACTCAAGAAGAAATAAACTTTATTACAAAAGGAATTCTTAACGGAACAGTTCCGGATTATCAGTTGTCTGCATGGCTTATGGCTGTTTGTTTAAAAGGCATGGATTTTGATGAAAGCTATATACTTACTCAATCTGTTGTAAATACAGGAGATATTATTGACTTAAGTTCATTAGGAGATATTATCGTTGACAAACACAGCACCGGCGGAGTTGGCGACAAAACAACACTCATTCTGGCACCTCTTTTAGCAGCTGCAGGAATTCCCGTTGCAAAACTTTCCGGAAGAGGTCTTGGTTTTACCGGTGGAACTATTGATAAACTCGAATCAATAAAAGGTTTTAAAGCAGAACTTTCTAACGATGAATTTATAAATCAGGTTAAAAATGTCGGTGCTGCTATTGTTTCTCAGACAGCTAATCTTACTCCCGCCGATAAAAAAATGTATGAATTACGGGATGTTACCGCTACTATTGACAGTATACCCCTAATTGCAGCTTCTGTAGTTTCTAAAAAATTCGCTGCAGGTTCAAATGTAATAGTTCTTGATGTAAAATGCGGAAGCGGCGCTTTCATGAAAACGCTTGAAGAAGCTGAAAAACTTTCTGTTACTATGACAGAAATAGGAAAAAGAGCAGGAAAGCCTATTATATGCGTGATTACTTCAATGGCGCAGCCTCTGGGAAATACGGTAGGAAACGGAATAGAAGTTTATGAATCAATTAAAACCCTTCAAAATCAAGGCCCTGATGATTTAAACGAGCTTTGTCTTTATCTTGGTGCTATCAGTCTTATAAAAGCCGGTAAAGTTAAAACTATTGAAAAAGGCAAAGAATTATTATCTCAAAAACTTAAAGACGGCAGTGCTTTTGAGAAATTTAAAGAGATGATTAAAGCTCAACACGGAGATATCGAATATTTGGAAAATCCTGACAAGTTAATCCAAACAAAGTTTGAATATGAGCTTATTTCGGAATCTTCGGGATATGTAAGCAGGCTTGATGCTCTTACCGTGGCAAAAGCCAGCAAAGCTCTTGGAACAGGCAGAGAAAAGAAAGAAGATGCCATAGATTACACGGCGGGTATTCGTTTATACAAAAAAATAGGTGATAACATAAAGATAGGCGAACCTTTAGCTAAAATTTACGCAAATTGCGAGCAATCGGGTCAGGATGCTCTGGAAATTTTAAATCAGGCTTACGAAATTTCTTCTGAAAAACCACAAATACCCGAATTAATCATTAAAGTTATAGAATAATCAGATATTTTAAAAAAATAAGGGCGAGCGAGTCCGCGAAGCGGACGGAAAGCGAGCCAAAAAAATCCCTAATCCCCTCCCTTGAGGGAGGGGGTAGGGGGTGGGTGATAAAAACAACAAAAAGGGCTTATAAATGAACTCTGTAAAAATAATAATTTCTCCTAAAAGCATTATGGCTTTAATAGCGTTTGTTCTTTTGATTATTTTTCTTTATCAAACAAAAGACGTTATTTTACTTTTATTTGCGTCTTTTGTAATTGCAAGCGCTCTTTATCCTACTGTTGACTGGATGAGCAAAAAAATTAAACGCGGGCTTGCAGTTGGAATAGTTTATTTTATAGGTATTCTTGTCTTATCTGTTTTATCTGCGCCATGTTTTGCTATTTTAACAGCACAAATGCGCGAATTTATTCGTGATTTTCCAAAATATTGGGCGCATATGCAAGCTCTGATTATTAAAGGAGAAATTTTAATCGAAAGCACAGGATATATTCCTGATTATTCACAGGCTTTTACAACTTTACCTTCTCTTAGCAAAGATATATTAGCTCAATCAATCAATATTACCGTTAATCTTGTTGCCGGAATTGCGATGGCTTTTACTCTGGCAATTATAGTATTATTTTTTCTCCTTGATAAAGAAGAAATCAAAAAAGGCTTTTTGATGCTTTTTCCTGTTCAATATAGAGAAAAAACCAAACTTATAGTAGCAACTATTTCAAAAAAAGTCGGCGGTTATGTTAGAGGACAACTTTTACTTATGGTAATTGTCGGCGTATTATCTTCAATAAGTTTGGCTGTTGCAGGGATTAAATTTGCATTTTTGCTTGGATTATTAGCAGGTCTTTTGGAGATAGTTCCTATAGCCGGACCTATTATATCGGCAGTTCCCGCAATTATAGTCGCACTTGCAGATAATCCCT
>Ga0154603_1006_pt1 | contig 12062 bp, 10 predicted proteins | sample RifGroF2_FD_116032 | JGI IMG/M metagenome (GOLD analysis project Ga0154603, IMG submission 116032) | Candidatus Melainabacteria bacterium GWF2_32_7 | reverse complement strand
AATATTTCTATACTGGCTGTGGCCTATTTAGGGATAATGCCAGGAGCTATATCTTATTTGGTCTGGTCTAAATTAATATCTAAATATTCTGTGACCAGCATGTCCACAGTGTTATTTCTAGTACCGCCTTTTACAATATTAATAGCTTTCTTTTATTTAAATGAAATTCCTACCATATTTTCTTTGATAGGAGGAACTATAGCTCTTATTGGCGTTGCAATTGTTAGCTTTTCAGACAGGCTTAAGGTTGTCTTTTCGAGAAATAAGAATGTCCTGAAATGCGGCTATGAACATATAACCAGGAAAATCAGTTAATTGGAATAATTAATAACAGTCAATTTATTTTGCTATTGGATTGACTGTATGAGTGAGAATATTTTCTCCGTCGCTGGTGCTAACGCACATAATTAGGTCATTACTGAAATGATTGGTGACTGAGAAAAGTGACTGTGTCACAAAATGACATGAAACAAAGGCTCCTACGAAAACATTCTCACTCATACATCATAACTTTTTGATTAAGGACGCAATAAAAAATACTTACGCATTTTTTATTGCTCGATTATTTGCTGGTTATAAGAAGTGCCAAAGGCACATATATAAGGTTGAAATAGTTAAGGACTTTAATAGTGTGACTGAGTCACCTACAAAAATAACCAAAGATAGAATGAGTTTTGTTTTCGGTCCAGACCAGCGAAGCTGCTCTTCCCGAAAATTTCACTCCCGCTTCGCTCATCAAAATCCATAAGTATTTTTTACGCTGTCCTTAATCCACTAATTATTTGGTAAATAAATATTGAGAAGTAGATATACCAAGAGTTTTAGCGTTTATCTGTGGTTATAATTAAATGCCAGCCAAATTCAGTTTTAACTGGTTCAGAAATTTCACCAATAGGAAGGTTGAAAGCAGTTTTCTCAAATTCAGGTACCATCATTCCTGTTTCGAAGTATCCAAGGTCACCACCTTGAGCACCGGAAGGGCATTTTGATGTTTCTTTTGCTGCTTTTGCAAAAGACTTTGCAAAGTCTTTATTCTCAAGAATCTCTTTTCTTAGCTTTAGAGCTTCTTGTTTTGTATCAACCAATATATGACTTGCTCTAACTTCTTTATATTGTGACTCTGTTGATTTTTCTGATCCGTTATATAGTATTCTTGCGTTGGTTTCAGAGGGCTTTCCTGTAAAAGCATTAACAATAAGTCCAACAGTTAAAACAATAAGGCTTATACGGATGAAAGGGTTCTTTCTTCTAACCTTTTTCCTGGTTTTTATCCCTGATCTAGCTGCTTGTTTTAATCTTGGATTTTGGCTTGTGACTGGTATTGGCCCAGATTTTCTCATAGTCCTACCATTCCTTCCTTGATTATTTTTTATACTCCTAACACATATGCGAAAATCAATGGAGCAACTATGGTTGCGTCCGATTCGATCATAAATTTTGGGGTTTCTACTCCTAATTTACCCCAGGTGATTTTTTCATTAGGTACAGCGCCACTATATGAACCATAACTGGTTGTTGAATCACTAATCTGGCAGAAATAACCCCATAATGGAGCATCTTCTTCAAGATCCTGATGTATCATAGGCACCACGCAAATAGGGAAGTCTCCTGCAATTCCACCGCCTATTTGGAAAAATCCTATTGAACTGTTTGCAGATGTTTCTCTATACCATTTTGCCAGTTCAACCATATATTCTATGCCACCACGAACAGTATTTGGATTTTTTACCTCTCCGGTTATACAGTAAGAGGCAAAGAAATTTGCTGTTGTTGAATCTTCCCAGCCAGGTACAAATATGGGAAGATTTTTTTCGCAAGCAGCAATCATCCAGCTGTCTTTGGGGTCTATTTGATAATATTGTTCAAGAGATTTATCTCTTAAAATGCTGTATAAAAACTCGTGTGGAAAATATCTTTCACCTTTTTTATCTGCATCAAACCATTTTTCAACAAGAAATTTCTCTAACCTTCTCATTGCTTCTGACTCAGGAATACAGGTGTCTGTAACTCGATTATAATGATTATTTAAAAGCTCTTCTTCCTGTTGAGGGGTTAAATCTCTATAATTGGGAATTCTTTTGTAGAAATCATGTGCTACCAGATTAAATAAATCTTCCTCTAAATTTGCACCTGTACAGCTAATTGCGGAAATTTTATCTTGTCTGATCATCTCGGCTAAGGATATACCCAGCTCTGCTGTACTCATAGCTCCTGCGAGAGCTACCAGCATTTTTCCACCATTATCTATATGTTTTTTATAACCTTCTGCTGCATCAACGAGTGAGGCTGCGTTGAAGTGTCTGAAATTTCTCTTTAAAAAGCTTGGTATGCTTTGTCCATTTAAATGAGTACTCATTTTCTACTTGATAGATCCTTTCTTGATAAGACTATTCTTATATATATAAGAATTTGGGTATTGCTAATGAGCTTGTTGAGTAGTTAATAGCTAAATTTTTTAGATGAGTGCTTAGTATTATACTTAATTTATCGACGAAATAGAATAATATTTTAGTATAGTTTAGGTGATAAATAATTTTGACTTGATATTGCGTGTAATTCAGGTATGATGCTATTTTTGCTTAATTAAATTATCGTTTATTTTTAATGAGAAAATCAATTTTTTATAATTGAACAATAATTTGTGAATTATGTGAGTGGTAATATAAAGATAATAAAAGCTGAGATTATAACTAATGGAATGTCCCATATGTTAAGGGGAATATATTATTTCTGTCGGTGCTAATGCACATAATTAAGTCTTCAATCATTCCAGTGATGACTTAGAAAAGTGACCTTGTCACCTTCAAATTGAAATGGTGCATAGCCAATAACATATCCCCATCATCATAATTTTGGGACAGAGTAACAAAAGTGTCATTGTTCTATTTAAGAGGTAAATATAATGAATCAATTTGCTAGTGGGGTACCTTTTGATCCCGGATATTCACAATATACAATTTATTTTCCTGAAGCTATTTTACCGTTTGTTGAGGAATTGGCTCAGATAAAAGCTCCCCATCAGAAAAAATTCAAATTAAGCTTATCTGAGTCAGGGATTCATCAGCTTATTAATAACTGTGCAGGCTTTTACCTTGGCTGCATATTATGGGGTGCTTTTATTCATCATAAATTCAAAGATAGCCCTAAAGAGGTTATTGATAATCCTGCTGATGATTTAACTGAAGAAGAATTGAAATCGAGAGATTATACAGAAGAAATCAACTTTATGCTTGAATTTTTCAAGCAAATCGACAGAGATTATAAGTATTTTTGTAAAAAACCGTTTAAAGTCGATGAGCAGGTTATTAATATTTTTAATGCATATAATGAATTCGTAGTTATAAATGATAATTTCTTGAACATCAAGCTCACGAGCGATATAAAATTACCAAAAGCAGTAGAGCATTTTGATAAACTCGATCAGGAGAAATTAGATACTTTATATAAGTACATTTCTGATGTAGTTGATTCAGGAAATCTGGAAGATCTCTTAAAAATAGGATTTTATAAATAGTTCATTAAAAAAAATCTAATGTGTCAGTATAAAAATAAGGAAATGCGGCTATGAAAGAAATACAATTTAATCAATTATCAAAAGAAATGCTTGATCAGCTTATGAAAGGAGCATTTTTAACTGTTAAAGATAATAATGGTAATTTAAATACTATGACTATTGCCTGGGGATCTCTTGGATATATGTGGAGACGCCCAATTTTTATGGTTATGGTCAGGTATTCAAGATATACTCACAAGTTAATCGAAAATACAAATGAATTTACAGTTAGTTTTCCTTTAAGTGATCAATTAAAGAAAGAATTAGGAGTATGTGGAACCAAATCAGGCAGGGAAATAAATAAATTCGAGGTATGTAATTTAACTCCTGAAAAAGCTCAGAAGATTTCAACTCCTATAATTGGAGAATGTGATTTGCATTTAGAATGCAAAATTGTTTATAAACATCCTCTGAATTCTCAATTTATTATGTCAGGTGAGATTGAAGAGATTTATGGGGCTGAGAAAGATTATCATGTTTTGTATTATGGTGAGATTCTGGCATGTTATGTTAAAGAAAATGATTAAGAAATTAAGGTGCTTGCCTAGAAAATGTTAAAATACACTAATAATAAAGAATGTCATTGCGAGGTGCTTCGCACTGTCTTAAGCCATCAATCTTTCCAATAATACGCACTATCACCGCAAAGTAACAAAGTCACTTTTTTAAGTCATCAATCATTCTAATAACATGCGCTGTCATTGCGAGCCTGCAACGCAGGCGTGGCAATCTATCTGGTGAACATTAGAAAGATTACCACGTCGCTTCGCTCCTCGTAATGACGGCGATTATTAGAAATCTATTATCAATCATTAAATATTATTCTCATCAAGCACCAAAATTAATTTTAAGTAACATTAAGCATAAAGTAATAAGCCTCAGACATACTGGAAACAAGTTATTTCAAAAAGATTATTAATTAAATTTATATTTTTCTGCACTTGACATGTATAGAATAATAGAGTAATCTAATATCAATTTAGCATTTATCATTTAGACTTTTGAGAGGCCAATAAATTTGACTTTTAAGACAGCGAATCGAATAGTTAATAAGGTTGAGCGATTTTCAACTTCATTAAATATTTCAATTATTGATATAAAAGTTTTTAGAGAGGATATTGATTTCCTCTCTTTTTTTATAAAAAGGCATTTAAATTATTTATTTGTTTCTATTAATTCCGGGTTTATTATCCGGAATTTTTTTATGGATTTTAGATTAATCAAATTAAGTAATAAATAGAAAGAGGTATTATATGGCAATTCAAGAAAGGCTTAATAACGTGTCTTACTTAAGAAAACCAGCAAAATACGTTGATTTTTTGAGGGAGGAAATTATAGCCAAAATCAATATGAACGGTGGTTTTGTTAACACCCATGCCCATCTTGACAGAGCATATACAATAACTCCAGAAACATTACATCTTGCAAATGCGACATTAAAGGAAAAATGGTATCTTGTTGATTCAATCAAGAGAAATTCAACAGTTTATCAGATTTATGACAGAATGGCATTTGCTTTGGATCAGATGCTTGAACAGGGCGTTCAGGCTGTAGGTTCATTTATTGATGTAGATGAGGTTATTGAAGATAAGTCTATAAGAGCTGCTCAAATTATTAAGGATAATTATGGTTCTGACATTAAACTAAAATTCGTTAATCAAACACTTAAAGGTGTTATTGATCCTGAATCACGTAAATGGTTCGAAATTGGCGCTGAATTTGTTGATATAATTGGTGGATTGCCTGCAAAAGATAAAGGGCACGAAGACGAGCACTTAGATATATTAATGGAAACAGCAAAAAGATTAGGTAAACCGGTACACGTTCATGTGGATCAATTCAATACCGCAAAAGAGAAAGAAACAGAACAGCTTATCGATAAAACAGTACAACACGGCATGCAAGGCAGAGTAACAGCAATTCATTCGATCTCTTTAAGTGCACATCCTGCTGTTTATCGTGAAGAAGTATATAAAAAGATGGCTGAAGCAGATGTTATGTTAATAACCTGTCCTACAGCATGGATTGATTCCAGAAGATCAGAAGAACTCTCTCCTACACATAACTCTATTGCCCCTGTAGAAGAGTTGATTCCAAATGGAGTTACAGTTGGAATAGGTACAGATAATATTGCTGATATTCTAAAACCATTTACAGATGGAAATATGTGGACTGAACTACGCTTTTTACTTGAAAGCTGTCGCTTTTACAACATTGATGAACTGGTTAATATAGCTACAGTGAATGGTTTGAAAGTTTTAGATATCAAATAATTCAATACTTGCTCAACATACTGCTTAAATGCTAATCCTTTTAGGATTGGCATTTTTTTATGAATTATCTATGCTACTTAGAAAGCAATGCATAACTAAGGAGGTAAGAAAAAATACTTACTAATGTCATGCCGGACTTGTTCCGGCATCTATACAGTTAACGCTTTAAGCTTTTATTAGTAAACAGGATAGATCCCAAAATAAATTCAGGATGACATTTCCACGTTTTATAATTCTAGGTAAAAACTTTTTTTTGCTTTCTTAGCGGACTGACTCACAAGTCTTTAAAATTATTTTGTTAGAGCACTAATTTTACACTTATAAAAAGTATCGAAGATATCTTCTATTTGTTGAATGTTTTAAGTATATTTATCTTGTAAAATTAAGTTTGGATTTTTTGTTTATTTATAATTCTGAATTTAGTTTATAAGTATTTTATATAATTAGAATTTCTTAGTGTATTTGCCTATTTGACAGAATATATTATACGGAATACACTATAAGATAACATTAAGGATTCTGGTAAACTAGGCAAAATAAGGAAATTAAATTTTTGGTAATATCCATTACCGAACCTAAGTTAAGTGCCAAAGGTACAAATTTAGTCCTCACTGGAATAATTAATGACTTAAAAATGTGACTGTGTCACAAAGCCTTTGAACCAAGCAGACTTAATTTAAAGTTATCAGGTTGTAGCACTACTAAATTTTTAATATGGTTTATATTGCATTTAGAACTATTAAGAGGTAGAGAAGTGAAGGTCCCTAAATATAAAAAAGTTTCAAGAATGGCGACTTGGTTGTTGCCTGGTTTGCAAATAAAAAGATGGTTCTTCTTAACATTTTTAGGTACTTTTTGTTTGGCTCTTGGCGGGGCAATAGTGTTAGATCTTCATCCTATTAACCAGTCTATAGAAATGGTGCGAACAGTAGCTCAAAAGTCTCCATCATCATTGACAGGCAGTATCGTTGTATTTTTAGGGTTTATATTCTTTTTGTTAGGATGGAAAAAAGCCAATTCCTCAATTATGGATGCAATAGATCCCGGTGATAGAGCACATCTTTTAGAAACATTATATAGAAGAAGAAAGCTTAATAGAGGGCCTAAAATTGTAGCTATAGGTGGAGGCACAGGTTTATCCACAATTTTAAAAGGTTTAAAACATATAACAAATAATATAACAGCAGTGGTAACTGTAGGCGATGATGGCGGAAGTTCAGGCAGATTAAGAGAAGAAATGGGAGTTCTTCCTCCAGGTGACATCAGAAACTGTATTGCTGCCCTTGCTGATGAAGAAGACCTAGTAACAGAATTATTCCAATATAGATTTAAATCAGGTAACGGTCTTGAAGGACATAGTTTTGGTAACCTGTTTTTATCAGCTTTATGTGCAATTACCGGTGATATGGTAACAGCTGTTAAAGAGTCATCAAAAGTTCTTGCTATAAGAGGACAGGTATTGCCTGCTACTCTTGATGATATGAGACTTGTTGCTGAGCTTGAAGATGGAAGAGTTATTATGGGAGAATCCCATATTCCTGAAGCTGGTGGTAAAATCAAAAGATTAAGAACTGAACCTGCAAATTTACAGCCTCTTGAAGATGCTGTTCACGCAATTGAAACCGCTGACATAATAATCTTAGGACCAGGTAGTTTATATACAAGCATGATTCCAAATTTATTAATAGATGGGATAACTGAAACAATATCAAATTCAAGGGCTAAGAAAATCTATATTTGTAATATTATGACTCAGCCTGGTGAGACTGATGATTTTTCAGCTGCTGATCATGTGAGGACTATACTTGATCATTCGAGATATAAAAATATTATTGATGCAGTTTTTGTTAATGATAGTCTTCCAAAAAATCTTGCTCTTAAATATAAAGCAGTTAATTCAGTACCAGTTAAGCTCGATATAGAAAATCTTAAGAAGCTTGGGGTTAAATTTGTTATTAAGAGATTGATAGAGAAAAATAAAGAAGGGCTGGTAAGACATAGTCCTAGAAGATTAGCAAGAGCTGTTTATCATTGGTATAAAAATTCCCATCATTATAAAAGTGTAAGCGTTTTTAATAAAGAAAATTCAGAAGAGCATCAATTTATTTAATAATTTTATTAAATACAACTTAATATTTAATAAAAAATAAGTTATAATTATCTAAATGTTGGTATAAATTATCCAAGAAATCTTTAATACTAAAGTTAAAAGTAGAAGATTTGTGGCTCAATAGGGTATTACTTTATAATACTCTTACTGTAATCAAAGTATTTATCTCTGTTTGGTTTACTTTTTGATTCAATTAAATATACCTTATAATGCGTGTCACTTTCAGGAGAAGTTAAATGAAACTTTTAAAAGGGTTTGTTAAGCTCATTGAAGCAATTTCATTGCTTTTAGTTCCAATAATAATGTTTTACTGGTTTTTAACGCTTATTAATTTACAAGCTATAAAACCATTTATAGCAATATTAGGGTATGTATTTTCTCCATTTTTATCTTTTATCAAGGTTTATGCTAATTTTAATATCAAATATGAAGATATAACTGTTGATTTTGCTCCATTTATATTGGCAAGTATTTTTGTTGTTGTATTTTTTGTTTTTTCAGGATTTGAAAAGATTTTGGATAATGTAGAGTTAATGATAAAAGAGAATAAGAAAAAGATTCAGGAAGCTCGAGAAAGAGAGCAACAAGAGCTTCAGAGGATGAAATACCTTGAAGAACTAGCAAAAAATAAGATTACTTATTTAGTATTAAAATTCAGACAGAAAGAAACCGCAAATGCTTATCTATATGTTGGAAGAGAGGATGTTTTCGGTGAAGGCATCCTTGGAACAATGGTAAATGATATTATCAATAAATCAAAAGGATTTAATGGTAGGCAGGCTGATGGGTTCGAGGGTGAAGATGGGGCATGTAACTTTATTTTCTATAATATAATTGATGCCATTGACTATGCATTTTATGTGCATAATAAAGTTGTAGAAATAAATAAAGAAGTGTTGGATCAGAGTAAAAGATTTTATTATGGAATTGCCTGTCATTGCTCTTATTCTGAAGCTACAGAGGGTCAAGATTTTGTTAGCACAACAAAATTCTTAAATCTTGGTGGTGATAATGAAGTAATAGTTAGTGAGTTATTTAAGAAAAAATATGAAGCCTTAAAAGAGGATACTAATCTAATCTTTGAATCTAAAGGTATTTATAACATAGAAGATAAGCAAGTTGAGATTTTTGATCTTAAAGTTAAATAGTTCTGGATTATATTTAGCTAGAAAATGTAGATAAGCTTTTTATAAAAATTAATTTTCTTATAGATTAATCTGTAAGATTAGCTTAATTATTTTCTTTTTGCTAAGCTTATTAGTATAGTGAGTGTGGTTACTATTGAAAATTATGAGTGAATAGTCATGAATAGGGCAGAGCTTTTACTTCCAGCTGGTAATATAGAAAAAATGCAATATGCAATTGCATATGGTGCAGATGCCGTTTATTTAGGAATAGTTGATTTCAGCTTAAGAAGCATGAAATCAGGGAACGTTATTACTTTAGAAAATATTAAAGATGCTATTGATACAGCTCATAATATGGGTGTAAAGGCTTATGTGACGGTAAATATCTTTGCTCAAAATAATGATATTGAGAAGCTTCCACCATTAATTGAGATTTTATCTGATGCTAAGCCTGATGGTATTATATTCGGAGATCCAGGATTTTATTCTATATTAAAGAAAAAGCTTCCTGATATTCCTCTCCATGTAAGTACTCAAGCAAATACTCTAAATTATGAAGCTGTTAAATTCTGGCAGGATTTAGGTATAACAAGAGTAATTCTTGCTAGGGAATTAGCTTTAAGAGAAATAGAAGAAATTGCAAATAAAGTTCCTGGTATGGAATTAGAAGTTCTTGTACATGGCTCTATGTGCGTTGCATATTCCGGAAGATGTTTACTTAGTGACTATATGACAGATAATAAGAGAAAATCAAATCAGGGTGGCTGTGTGCAGCCTTGTAGATGGAAATATCATCTGGTTGAAGAAAAGCGTCCGGGTCAATATTATGAAATTACTGAAGATGAAAAAGGGACATATATTCTTAATCCAAAGGATCAGGCATTAATCGGACACATTTCTGATTTAATAAATGCGGGGGTATGTTCATTTAAGGTTGAGGGTAGGACAAAAAGCTTATATTATGCTTCAGTTGTAGCTAAAGCATACAGGCAGGCAATAGATGCTCATTATGCAGGAAAATCAGCTAATACCAATGAATTGTTATATGAGTTGTCAAAAGTAGGTAATCGTGGTTTTACCACGGGATTTCTTATTGATAAACCTGATTCCAGTCATTATGATTATAATGTTAGTAAAGGTATAGCCGGTGCAACTTTCCTTGGAACCATTATTGAGCAGGAAAATAGCAATACCTATAAAGTTCTTGCAAGAAATCAGTTTAAATTAGGAGATTTTATCGAATGGATAACTCCAACCCAGCAGATAAGTGCTGAAATAACTAATATAATTAATTCTAAAAATGAAGCTGTTCAAGTTGCGGATACTAATGATATAATTTATCTCAGTTTGGATGAGCAGTACGGTAAATTAGAAAACTGGCATTGGGGAATTATTAGGAGTAAGGAAGGACGAGATGGTATTCAGGCTGAACCCGACTTATGTTGTGGAACACGTAACGGACATTAATCTGGAAGATCTAAGGGCAGAAGGTATTCAGGGCTTAATATTTGACCTTGATAATACACTTATGGCTCCAAAGACTTGTGAACTGTCAAAGGAAGTAGAAGGTTGGCTTGAGATTGTTAAAAATGATTTTAAAATTTCTATAGTAAGTAATAATCCACATAAACATTATGTGGAAGAAGCTGCGCAGTTAATTGGTGCGCCAGCATATGCAAAAGCTAAAAAACCAGGAACGTTAATTGCAGCTAGAGCTTTAAAAGAGATGGACTTATTGCCATCACAAGTGGCAATGATTGGAGATAGACCTCTGACTGATATTTGGGTAGGACAAAGATTAGGACTTATAACAATACTTGTTGATCCTCTAATTAAGCATGAAGAGATAGCAATAGTGAAATTTTTAAGAAAATTAGAGAGAATATTTATTGAGTCTCCTAAGAAGATTTTTTCACATCACAGAAAAGAATAAGAGTGTAAATATTTTGTATGAGCAAAGTTTTTGATATCAATTCTCTACAAGTTTTAATTAACAAGTTGGCAACTCAGGATGCTTTAGAAGCAGCTTTAAGGGTTGGTTTAATAATTGTTGTTTCATTGATAATTATTAAAATAGCGATAATATTTGCGGAGAAAGTAAGAAAAATAATTGAATCAACTTCACTGATAAATGATGATAGGCTTAAATTAAGAACTCAAACAATAACAAGAATCATTAATAGTTTTATTGTAGTGTTTATCAGCTTAATTGCTTTTATGCTTATACTTGGAGAATTAGGATTAAATCTTGCTCCTGTGATTGCCGGGGTTGGTGTATTAGGTTTAGCAGTGAGCTTTGGAGCTCAAAATCTTGTTAAAGATATAATTACGGGTTTCTTTATCTTATTAGAAGATCAATACGGTATTGGAGATATAATAAAAATTGATGATCATGCCGGCGTAGTAGAAACTATGAATCTAAGAACGACGGTTTTAAGGGATTTAGAAGGTAATGTTCATATAATTCCAAATGGTGAAGTAAAAAAAGTTATAGTAATGACCAAATTATGGTCCAGAGCTGTTATTGACGTTAAAGTGTTTTATAAGCAGGATATTCAGAGAGTTTTTTCTATTATATCTCAAGAGGCAAGTAATCTTGCGAATGAATGGCCTGATAAAATTATCGAAGAACCTGAGATACTTGGAGTTGATTCTATTGATCCAAATGGATTGACAATAAGATTAATTATTAAGACAAAAACAGCACAGCAATGGGCAGTTTCAAGAGAGTTTAAGAAGAGAATCATTGAAAGATTTAACCAGGAAGGAATTGATTTGCCTTTTTTCCAGTCAATTGGGTATGTACATAATTAAGGACAGCGTAAAAAATACTTATGGATTTTGATGAGCGAAGCGGGAGCTTACAATTTCGAAAACGACGAGTTTTTGAAATTACAAGCTCATTCCAATAGGTATTTTTGTAGGTGACTCAGTCACACTATTAAAGTCTTTAACTATTTCAACCTTATATATGTGCCTTTGGCACTTCTTATAACCAG
>Ga0154603_1167_pt1 | contig 12228 bp, 7 predicted proteins | sample RifGroF2_FD_116032 | JGI IMG/M metagenome (GOLD analysis project Ga0154603, IMG submission 116032) | Candidatus Melainabacteria bacterium GWF2_32_7 | reverse complement strand
TCCGTTTGCATCATATTGACTAATAGTACCTAATGCTGTATACCAAAGATTTGTTGTTTGTTTAAGGTTGTCCGATGTTACATTTATTTGGGTTTCTGATACATCGCTGAATAATTTCATTTGATCTTCAAAATCTATAACACCGTTATCGTTTACATCCGCATCAACAAATGCTTTTAAAAGACCCATAATGTCTACATTGCCGTTTTTATTTTTATATGTATCAACAAATTGTTTTGCAACATAATCAGGCATTCCATGAACAGCTTTAAAGTAAGCTATTGTATCTTTTTCTGAAAGTTCTTTATCTCCATTTGTATCGTATGTTCTTAATATTCCGCTAACTGTATTCCAAAGTGCTGTTGTTTGTTTAAGGTTATCCGCTGTTACATTAACATTTGTTTCTGATAAATTTGCGTACATATTAATTTTTTCATCAAATTCAAGTACGCCGGATTTATTTAAATCAAAATCAATAAAACCTTTCATGAGTTCAATATTATTTAATTTACCGTCTCCATCCGTTTCATTATCTGTCATGAATTTTTCAGCTATATTTTTTGAAAGATCAAGGGATTTAAAATATGTGTTTAATTCATCTATTGATAAATTTTTGTCTTTATCAACATCAAAACTTGTTATTAATGTTGATGCGGCATTAAAATTTCCAATATTTTGAATAGCTTCACCCGGTGCTGAAGAAATATTTGCTTTTGCAAATTTTGCGTTTTGAGCTAAAACTTCATTAAATTCCAAAACGCCACTTTGATTAGAATCAAAATCAACATTGGCTTTTAAAAGTTCAATAGCATCAAGACTTCCATCTTTATTTACATCATAGAGATTAAGAGCTTCTGCTGAAAGACTTGCCGAGAACCCTTTTGAAACAAAATAATCACCCAATTCAGCTCCGTTTAATTGTTGATCGCTTGTTTTGTCAAAAGCTTGAATAGTTTGTGTTGTATAAGGATAAAGACCTTCATATTGTTTTTGATTTGAAATATCTGCATTTAAATCAACATTAGCTAAATCACCATTTAATGTTAATTCTTCGCTAAGTTCTAATTTGCCTGAAAGATCTTTATCATTATTAATATAAGCTTTCATTAATTCTAAAATATCAATTTTACTGTCTTTATTTGAATCATAAGAAGCTAAAATACCTGTAAGACCGGTTACAAGATTTTCAGAAAAACCTTTTGAAGCAAAATATTTTTTCAATTCAAGTTCATTAAGAGCTTGATCTTTATCTAAATCAAACTGTGTTAAAGATTCTTTTAATTCAGAAAGCATAATATCATATTGATTTTCATTACTAACGGTCGCATCTAATGTAACACCTGAAAGTGCTTCGTCTAAATTTAATTCTTCACTTAATTCAAGTGTGCCGTTTGTGTTAATATCGTATGTAAGGTTCATTTTCATTAATTCAAGAAGATCAAGGTTTCCGTCTTTGATTCCGTCTGTATTTGCTGTATCAAAAAGAGCAATAGCTTTATCAGCAATATAATCAGGAAGATTTTCATCTGCAAAATATTTTCTTAATTCTGTTGAGTTTATTAAAGAATTATTATCATTATCATTTTCTTTTACATAGTTTTGTAATAAATCAAACATTCTTGTATATTGTTTGATATTACTTGAATCAAGACCAAGATTTACTGTATTTTGAGAAAGTTTTTCATATAAGGATAATTTTTCATCAATATCAAGTTCATTATTATTATTGATATCGAATTGTTTATAAGCCTGCATTAATTCAAGACGATTAAGACTTCCGTCTTTATCTGAATCAAATTGAACAACAGCTTCATCTGCTAAATAAGCCGGTAAACCTTCTGAAATAAGAAAATCTTTATATTCATCTTTACTGATAATTTTATCGTTATTAAAATCGGTAGAGGTAATCACTTCGTTAACATTGTCAAACAACTTTGTATTATCAAGATCATTTCTTAAATTTAATGATTCAACCGCATTAAGTGAACCGTCATTATCGTTATCAAACTGCATAATACCTTGCATATATTCAAAAAGATTAATTTTGCCGTCTTTTTCTTGAACAATATTTCCTGTTTCATCTTTTACTTCTTGATCAAACATCATCATTAAATTTTCAGCATAATATTCAGGTTGTGTTGCGCCTGTTTTTGCATTTGGAGTCAATAAAGCTGCTCTGTATTCTTCTAAACCTACTTCGCCATCAAGATCAAGATCAAGAGCCATAAAAGACTTACCGGCTTTAAAAAGATTTGTATATTGTTTTTGCTCCATTGTTGTATCAAATTTAATATTAGAAATTTTGTTTTGGAAAGCAATTTGTTCCCCAAAATTCAAAATACCGTCGCCATCACTGTCAACAGCTTGCATAGCACCAAGCAATTCATTATAAGAAAGACCTAAATTTGTATCAGAAGCAAGATTCATTAAATTTAACGCCATATTTTGAGGCATTTTATTATTAGTTAAATAAGTACTATACTCGGAATAATTAATATAACCATCCTGATTAATTACATTACCGTTTGCATCTTTTGTTCCGTCAATTGCTTTAATAAAGTTTTTTGTGCCAATTTCAATACTGGTAAGTTTTCTTAATTGACTCAATAAAGGATTAAGTTCTCCCGCTACAAATAATCCGTCTGCATCAACTGTATCAGCGGTTAATTTACCGTCTTTATTAATATCCATATCTATTGATTTTTTAAGATATTCTAAAGCATCAACTTCATTATCTTCATTAACATCATAAAAATTTATAAAATTCGGAGCATCATTAACATCATAATTACTAAATTCAAGCACTTTTTGATATTCTGCCAAATCTATTTTTCCGTCTTTATTTGTGTCTGTCGATTTAAAAAAAGTAGAAGTGCTTGATAATAATGAACTATATTGACTGGCTGTTGTTGTAGGATCAATTTTAACATCAGAAATAGCATTTTGGTAATTAAGACTTTCGCTAAAACTTAAAGTATCGTCATTATTTGCATCAAAACTTTTATAAATATTAGCTATTTGTGTCATTGTTAAAGTATCATTTGTACTATAATTTGCAAAAAGATTGTCAGCAATCTCTAAAGGCAAATTTTGTGTTATTAAATATGCTGCGTATTCAGCCTTGCTGATTATGCCGTCTTTAATAACATTACCGTCAGCATCTTGCGTACCGTCAACTGTTGTTATTAAATTTTTTGCACTAATTTGAATATTTGAAAGAGGTTTTACGGCATTTTGTTGAGTTAAAACATATTTTTCTACCGCATCCAAACTACCGTTTTGATCTAAATCCATACCTATTGATTCTTTTTGATATTGTAAAATATTAAAACTGCTTCCGGTCGGATTATAAAAATTTATAAAAGCTGAAGCAGTACCGGGATCAAAATTATTAGCACTAAGATAATTTTGAGCTTCAGTTAAAGTTATTTCTGTATTTCCATCTGCATCTGCCGCTTTAAAGAAATTAACAGAATTAGAAAACAAAGCGGTATATTGATATTGATCTTTAATTGATGCAGGATCTATTGTTATTCCTGACAATAAATTTTGGAGAGAGAGATTTTCGGTAAAACCTAAAGTACCGTCATTATTATTATCAAAACCTGAAAAAGCATCAAACAATTCATTTTGAGAAAGACCGGCAACGCCATTTTGTTCAAAAATAGACATCGCTTTTGAAGCCATACTTAAAGGCAAATTTTGGGTTTTAAAATAATTCTGGTATTCCTGTAAAGAAATAACGCCATCATTATTTTTATCATTATTAAACATAAAATATTGTGTAAAATAATTCATCATACCCGTTATTTTCCTTTAATCCGATCTAATAATATATATTTCGGTTTTTCCCTGTAAAAGTTTAAAAAACATGGCTTTTTTAAATAAAATTGTTACAAAAAACAACATTGTATATATCCTAATATATACTTTTTGTAACAATTTATTTTTTAAGATTTAATTTTTTTATTAATTTTAACTAATAATTCGTGAATGTTTATGTTTTAATAAATTCAGGAAAAATTTTATCTTTCTTAAATTTATTACAAAACATTAATTTTATATAAAAAAACGCAATTTTGTTTATTTTTAGGTTTTTACTATATATGTAAGCATATCAAAATTTTGTTGAGTACATATGTTTGTTGCGCTTAATATTAAACAAAAAAATCAAATAAAGGAGTAAAAAATGACCGCAGTCCTGACAAAAGAAGATATAGTAAACTGGAGAAGGTCTACAGAAAGAATAACACTTGAAGATTATGCCAAAAGACTCGGTAAAGTTGTTTCTGCCGAAAAAAAAGAAACTAACGATCTTCATGATATAGTCAGCAAAAAAGTTGTTGAAGAAACTGTTAAAGAAGTTGTTAAAAAAGTTGAAGAAGTTGTTGAAACACCACAAAAATCTGAAAAACCCGATATAGAAATAAAAATTTCTTTCAAAGAAAAATTAAACAAAAGAGAAGAAGTTGTTTTCAATTATTTCTTCAAGAATAAAAAAAGAAAAGTATTTGCAAACGAAATAGCAAAGATTTTAAACCTGCCTAACGATTATGTTTATAAGTATATAAGGAATTTAAGGAAAAAAATTGCAGGAAATATACTTGTTAACGCAGAAAACGGCGGTTATATTCTTAATATCTAGTTTTTTATCTTATCAAACATAGGTTTTAATAATTCTCTTAAATGTCAATGTTTGCCATCATTTGTTTTATGGTATTTATAGTGCCGTTCATATTCACAGAATCAGCGGTTTTTTGCTGTAAAAAAGCGTTAATACTCGGCATCATTTGAATAGCAAGATCAAGCTGCGGATTTGAACCCGGCTGATACATACCAACATCAATCAAATCTTTATTTTCTCTATACATAGCAAGCATCTTACGCATTTTTGCAGCGGCATCCATGTGTTCCTGATCACATATTTCGGTAAAAAGCCTGCTGACACTTCCCAAAACATCAATAGCAGGATAATGGTTCATCTCCGCAACTTTTCGCGAAAGAAATATATGCCCGTCTACAATACCTCTTACGGTATCTACCACAGGGTCGTTAATATCATCACCTTCCATAAGCACTGTGTAAAGAGCTGTAATTGAACCCTTAGGACTTGCTCCCGATCTTTCAAGGATTTTTTGAAGCCATGAGAAGATAGAAGGCGGATAACCTTTCATAGTAGGAGGTTCTCCAATAGAAAGCCCCACTTCTCTTCCCGCCATAGCGCATCTTGTAACGGTATCCGTCATTAAAAATACTTTTTTACCCTGATCCCTAAAATATTCACAAACAGCCGTAGCTGTTTGAAGGGCTTTCATCCTGATAAGAGGGGGTTGGTCGCCTGTAGAACAAACAAGAACTGATTTTTTCATGCCTTCAGGGCCAAGAGAATTTTCTATAAATTCTTTAACTTCCCGCCCCCGCTCTCCGATAAGCGCCATTACGTTGACATCAGCCTCGGAGTTTCTGGCAATCATGCCGAGCATTGTGCTTTTCCCCACACCGCTTCCTGCAAAAAGCCCCATCCTTTGACCTGCTCCCAGCGTAAGCATTCCGTCTATAGCTCTTATTCCCGTTGAAAACTTGCTTTTTATGATTGGACGGGTAAATGCATCAGGCGGAGAGTTTTCTACAGAAACATATTTTGCGTTTGATGTGTCCAAAGGTCTTCCGTCAAGCGGAATCCCAAGAGGATTTATAAGCCTACCCAACAAAAAATCGCCAACAGGAACCATAATGGGTTTTCCCGTGGAAGTAACAAGACTTCCCTGCGCAATTCCGCCACCATCATAAAGAAGGAGCATCTGAGCCGCATCCCCTTTAAAAGCAACAACTTCAGCAGGTTTTTTAGACCCGTCAGCCGTTTCTATAAAACACAAATCCCCTATCTTAAGCCCGGGAAGCTTTGCCTCAACGGTAAGACCAAGAAGCTTTGACACAGTTCCTTTGTATTGAAAGGTTTCCGTGATATTAATTATATCAAGAGCTTTGTCTTTTATTTGAGAGATTTTATCTTTTGAAATATGCATATTAATTCCGGTTTACCAGCCCAAGGCTCTTAATTTAAGCACTCCTCGTATAGTAATAAAGGCAAAAGTTGATAATATAATAAAAAGTATAAACCCATCTAAATAACTCATAAAAACCTCACTTCAAGTTTTTGTCTAATTTTTCTTGTTTTTTATCCATAATTCAATTTTAATCCTTTTTTAACAATAAGCAATAAAATAATTAACTGTAACTCATTGATTCTTCGCCAATAATATCAACCTGTTCAACCCTAATATCAGTGATAAGTTCGCTGTAAGAAAGAACAACGACAGTCGGAATATGTCTTTCAAGCAGTTGATAAAGAGGAAGCCTGATTCTTGGCGAGCAAAGTATTACAGGCTGCTGACCTATTGATTGATGTACTCTCATAAGAACAGTTGCGGCATATTCTATTAATTCCTGAACCTGTAAAGGATTTAAGAGGAACATAGTTCCAAGCTCCGTTCTCTGACAAGAATCATCGAGAATTTTTTCCCATTCCTGCGAAAGTGTAACAACATGAAGCACCTTGTCATTAGTTGCATTACCAAGACATATCTGTCTTCCAAGTGCTGCACGCAATCTTTCAGAAAGAATATCAGGCTCTTTAGAGAACCTTGCAAAGTCGCAGAGCCTTTCAAATATGAATATAATATCTTTAATGGAAACTTTTTCGCGTAACAGATTAACAAATATCTTACGCAAATCGCTGGTTGAAATAATAGCGGGAACCAGATCGTTAATAAGAGTCGGATCCTGTGTTTTAACAAGCTCCATAAGCTTGATAACATCGGTTTTTGTCATAATTTCGTCTACATATCTGCGCAAACTGTCTTGCAAGTGCGAAACAATGGCATCTGTAGCATCAATACCCAGAATTTTCTCACCTTCTTGTAACTGTTCAGGGTTTAACCAGTATACAGGCTGCTGATAAGTCGGATCAACTCCGGTTATAACGTCAGTAGGAACAGCTTTACCAAAGCTTTCCCATTGATCTGCTATAACCATAATCCTATCAGGATAAACTAAACCTGTTGCTACAGAATTATTTCTTATAGAAATCAAATATTCGTTGTCACTAATGGCAGAACTGTCCATAATTCTTATACTGGGAATAATATACCCGAATTCATCAGTCATTCTTTGCCGTAAAGCTGCAATTTTAGCGAGAAGTTGTCCCTCTTGCTCGGGATCAGCTATGGGAAGCAGTCCATTTCCGACTTGTAAACTTAAAATATCAACACCAAGACGTTCATACATTTTGTTAGGATTAACAAGGTCCTGCATGTTCTGCTTTACTGACTCAAGTTCATGATATTGCGACTGAACATCGTGTTGAATTAAAACAGTAAAGGCTGTAAAGAAAAGAATTATAGCAATAACCAGAAAAGTAAACCAGGGAAAGCCTGTAAAGCTTGAAGTTAAAGCAATAAACATAAGGAAACCACCCGCGAGCCATAAACTGTTCGGTTTATTTGAAAGTTGAGCAATGATATCTCTTGCTAAACTCGTATTTGCAGCCGTAGTCCTTGTCATGGTAATACCGCAGGATATAGCCATTAATAATGAAGGAAGCTGGGCTGAAAGACCGTCACCTATTGTTAATTTTGTAAAGGTTTCAACGGCATCTCCCGGCTGCATACCCATTGTTAAAACCCCTACAGCCAATCCTCCTATAATATTTATTATGGTAATAATAATACCGGCTATTGTATCCCCTTTTACAAACTTCATAGCACCGTCAAGAGCACCATAAAGAGATGATTCCCTTTGAAGATCTTCTCTTTTCTTTATTGCTTCTTCAGGAGAAATAAGCCCCTGGTTAAAATCAGAGTCTATAGTCATTTGTTTTCCCGGCATAGCATCAAGTGCAAACCTTGCAGAAACTTCCGCTATACGTTCAGAACCTTTCGTAATAACAAGAAACTGAACAAGCGTAATAATAAGGAATATTACAAAGCCTACAATCAAGCTTCCGCCTGTTACAAACTCTCCAAACGTTTCAATAACTTTTCCGCCTTCTGCTTTTGTAAGGATAACTCTCGTCGCTGCAATTGAAAGCACAAGCCTGAATAATGTTCCAATCAGAATAACGGACGGAAAAGCTGCCATATCAAGAGGTCTTTGCACATAAAGTGACATCGCCATCAAAATTATACCGAGAGTGATATTTAAACTGATACAAATATCTATAATCCAGGGCGGCAGTTCAACAATAAGAATTACAATAAGTCCGAGTACAAATATACCGAACAGTATTTCTCCTATCATTCCTTTTTGTCCCTGCGCACCAGCCAAATTAAGCTTTCTCCTTTTATTTTGATGATATTTTTATTTTTTTCTCGTCATGCTGAACTTGTTTCAGCATCTATCCAACGTTGAGCAGATTCCGAATCAAGTTCGGAATGACACAGATATTTACAAGCCCGCTTCAAGAGCTTTTTGTAAGATTTGAATCTGTGTAGAAAATCTGGCATCAATTATACCGCTTTTTGTTTCCACAATGCAGCTTCCCCAATCCACTTGTTCATCTTTAATTACGGTGATTTTGGTATTAGAATCCCCATAAGGATATAAATCAGGAATATTTTCCTGAATTAATTGTGTATCAGCAGGATTTGTCCTGACCATTATATTTGTTTCACCTTTGCCTAAAGACTTTATAACTTCCGATACAATATTTAAGACAATAGTGTCATCAATTTCAAGCTGTTTTTTTATTACTTTTTCGGCAACTTTTATGGCTAAAAAAGCAATATCTGGAGCAGCCTGTTCCATGGCTTTTTCTTTGGATTGAAGAAGCTCTGTAATAGCGTTATTTAACTTTTTCAATTCTTCTTTTGAAAGCTCAATCCCGTACTCAAACCCTTCTTTTGCCGCGGATTCTTTTATTGCATTAGCTTCTTCCTGCGCTCTTGAGATAAGATTCCTGTCTTCAGTACGTCTATAACCTCTTCTCCTGTCACCCCTGCGTCTTTCTTGCCTCTCTTTTATTAATGGCTGCTGAAATGCAGGAACAGGAGGTTTTTTTGCAACAGGTTTAACAGTCAAATCATTATTTTGTTTAGACTGATTTGAATTTGAAGGATCATTTGAATTGTTTTTATTTTTTTTGATAATCATATCGGCATTTTAACCACTATTACTCACTTTTTATTTTACTGTTTTCGGATAAAAAATGCCATTTTGTAACAAAAGTTCATTATTTTCAGCCATTGCGAACAAGTAACAGGTCCCCCTGTCATTGCGAGGAATCGGCTATGCCGCTGACGAAGCAATCTAAAAACAAAACAAACAATATTTTTTGGATTGCCGCGCTCCCGATGGTCGCTCGCAATGACGACCCGAGTATTTGCAACAGAATCGCGCTAATTTTGTGAAACAAGCTTTGATTTAACATAATTATATAATATTTTGGCAATATAAGGAGAAAATCCAACTTTTAAAGCTTTTGAAGTGCTTTCAAAAAGACAGGTTTCAACATAATCACAAACTAAAGATCTTTCATAACTTAATGTATTAAATATTTCTTCATCATTAAATCTCTTTTTCAAAGCTTTTATTCCTGCTACAACTTCTGTTATTTTAGGTCTTGCAATATTTGCGACATTTTTTTTCAATTCAGTTAAGTATTGATAAACTAAAGTAGGATCTATTTTTTGCTCAAGCCCTTCTATATTTAAATAAGAGGTTATTTTTTGTTGTTCTTCAGGACTAAAATTTGAAAGAATACTTTCAACTTTTTCTTTTGACATTTTTTTCAAAACTATTGCAATTGCTGCATATTTTATAATTTTATCTTCATCTTCAATTACGCCGCCGCCGGATTCTTTTGCCATACTGTCGACGTTAGAATAAGAAATGACCTCGTTAACTTTGTCTTCAGGTATAACTCCTGCTTGCGCAAGACCGTTTATGCAGGATTCATAAGCAGCTGTAACTTGCAATTCTATAGTTGCGGCAATTTTTGTTTGATCCTGTTTCTCTATAAATGACTGTATTGCAACTTGCAAAGCCGCAAAAGCCACTTGTTGAAGGATTTCAGCCCAGTGTTCAGTAGGAATATCCGCTCTTATAATGTCAATATTCTTATGAAAAGTCCATTCGCCAATAAACTGAACAATAGTTCTCGCCTGTTCATCATCCAGCTGCTGATTAAAACGCTCCATAAGATGATTTCCGGCGATTAAACTGAATTCAAATACTTTTTTGGCAACATAATTCTTTTGCTCATCTGTTAAATCAGCCGGTACATAATTTATCGCCTGTTGAGCAAGGTCTTTTGCAAATTCCTGCGGATTTAAAGTAGTTATAGCCAACTATTTTACTCCTCTACCCTGATTTATTTATTAATTTGAACTTTCTATCCAGCTTTTTAATGTTGTTGCGAATTCTTTTTCGTCAATATCTTCTTCAATATTTTCCTGTATATCCTGAATCGTACTGCTAAGATCAGGAATAGCTGCTTGAGGCTGTTGATGTTGAGCCGTTGATAAATTCTGATACATTTGCTGCTGCATATTTTGGAGCTGATTTGTTTTTTGATGAGCGTCCTGTAAAGCTTTTTCCTGATTTACAGTTCTTTCTAAAAGATGATCAATTTCTCTTTGTTGCCTGGAAGCAGCATCTTTAGTCCTTCCGCCTATGAACGCAAGCCCTAATATCAAGCCTCCACCCAATAAAGCTGCTACTGTCCACCATGGATTTCCGGAATTTTCAGGCTCAGGCTTTTGGACAGGTCTTTCGTTTGCCAGATAAGGATTTATATTATCCGCAAAAGCTATTTCAACATTACGTCCGCTTGCTTTAGGATTGGCTGTTCGGGCAATAAGTTCTTTAAGCTGTTCTATAGTCATATCCGAAGGAATTGAACCCTGATTTATAGTAACTGCAATCGATATTTCTTCTAATATTCCCGGTTTTTTAAATTCGGTGGTCTGTGTTTGACCGACTTTATAACTGTATTCTTCCGCATTTCTTGCATAATTCCTGTTTTGACTGGACTCAGGAGAAGGAAGACCGCCCGGCAAGAAAGAACTCACCGCATTGCTCATCTTGCTTCTGTCTTGAGATCTGTCACCGAGATCTTCAGTGAATTTTTGTTTGCTTCCCACAGTAGAATCCTGAGGATTATAAGTAATTTTAGCGGTTTCAACAGGAATTTCTCTTAAATAAGTGCTGACTGTGACAACATAATTGCCTTTCCCGAGCAATCTGTCAAGCTGGGCGTTTATTTTTTTCTTCATGTAAGAATCTTTTTCTTCCTGCATATCGAGCATATTAGCGCTAGTATCTTCTACGCTTGAATAAACGTTTCCGTTTGTGTCTGTAATTGAGATATTTTCAGACTGAAGATCTTCAACACTGCCCATTATAAGGTTTATTACTGATTTTATAATATTTCTATCAAGCTTATCCTCTGTAGAATCAACTACAAGCTGAATTGTTGCCGTGGTAGGCTGCTGCATAGCAGTAAAAATAGTATCTTTAGGAATTGAAACAAAAACAGACGCATCGTTTATTCTTGGCAATTTTTTTATAAGCCTTGCAAGCTCACCATTAATGGCTCTTGAAAGCCTAATTCTCTTGTCTTCTCTTGAAGAAGTAAAATCACCCTTGTCAAAAACCTCAAGACCTACGTTTTTGTCCATAAGACCGCTTTTTACGATATGTATTATGGCATTATCTTTTTGGTCTTCGGTTATTTTATCTTTAGGAGAGAGAACAAGCTCAATTTTAGAACCTTTACCGCCTTTTCTAACAGTAATTCCTTCTTGTGCAAGCAAAGCCTGTATCTCGAGAGCTTTTCCTACACTATCAGTTGTCATAAGAGGAACTTCTTCTTTAATTTCAGGTGATTTTACGGCTTCTTCTTTTGAACCTTTTGAAGAAGACACCATAAAAACAACAAGAACAATTACAATAATTACTGCTGCAATTATACCTATCAAAAGCGGTTTATTTTCGGTTAAAGCTTGCGGATTCACTATTAAACAACGCCTCTCTGAATATTTATACTGTTTATTTTATATAAACAAACAATATTACCCCGTAAATTCATATACTATTCTACACCTGAATAGCCATTATTTTCTCATACGCTTGTATTACTTTTGTAGTCATTTGTGTCGTAATATTTAAACCCACTTCAGCTTTTGACATAGCAATCATAACGTCATGAATATCGGCTCCGTTGCCGAG
>Ga0154603_1063_pt1 | contig 12735 bp, 10 predicted proteins | sample RifGroF2_FD_116032 | JGI IMG/M metagenome (GOLD analysis project Ga0154603, IMG submission 116032) | Candidatus Melainabacteria bacterium GWF2_32_7 | reverse complement strand
TGATAAAAAAGAATATATGCAATATATGAGAAACTTGCTGGAAAAGCAGGAAAATTTGAGTCTTAAACAGTGTATGGTTGTTGATTTAATTACTAAAGATGACAAAATCATCGGTGTAATTGATGAACTTGGTCTGGAATATAAAGCTGGAGCAGTTATCCTTACCACAGGAACATCTTTAAACGGTAAAATCTGGATAGGATTAAATTCTTTCCCGGCAGGCAGGGCTGGAGAATTTTCAGCTGTTGGTCTTTCTGAGTCTTTAGCAAAGTTAGGCTTTACTGTTGGAAGATTAAAAACGGGAACACCTGCCAGGGTTGATGCTAGAACCATCGATTTTTCAAGACTTATAATTCAGCCTGGTGATCAGGAGTTGAATTTCTTCTCTTTTGAACCTGACAGGCCAGTCAAAGAACAAATACCCTGCTATTTAACCAGAACTACTCAGGAAACTCATAATATTATAATGGCAAATCTTGATAAATCCCCTCTGTATCAGGGGTTGATTAAGGGTGTGGGTCCAAGATATTGTCCTTCAATTGAGGATAAAGTTGTACGTTTTGCCCATAGAGAATCTCACCACATATTTATTGAACCAGAGGGCAGAGATACTTATGAAACTTATGTGCAGGGATTTTCAACAAGCCTTCCTGCTGATGTTCAGTTCCAAATGCTTAGATCTCTTCCTGGTTTAGAAAAAGTTGATGTTTTAAAGCCTGCTTATGCCGTTGAATATGATTATATACCTGCTATTCAACTTTCTCATACACTTATGACCAAAAGAATAGAAGGATTGTTTTGTGCAGGTCAGATTAATGGCACCAGTGGGTATGAAGAAGCAGCAGCGCAAGGGCTTATAGCAGGGATTAATGCAGTAAGACTTCTAAATAATAAGGAAATGATTATCCTATCTAGAAGCAGTTCTTATATTGGTACTTTAATTGACGATCTTGTCACAAAAGATATTGATGAGCCTTATAGAATGCTTACTTCAAGGTCAGAATACAGACTTATTCTTAGACAGGATAATGCAGATACAAGATTAACCACGATAGGATATGAGGTTGGGCTTATTCCTCCTGAAAGATGGCAGAGATTTAAAGAAAAACAGGAAATAATTGAGCAAGAAAAAGCAAGACTGGAAATGGTTAGAGTTAAACCGGAAACCTGCGTTAATGAGATTCTTGCTGACTATAATGAAAAAATCGAGACAGGTTATAGTTTGGCAGGGCTTATGAAAAGACCAAACTTAGGATATAAAGCCATAAAAAGAATTGATAAAACAGCTCAGGAACTTAATTTGCCTAAAGAAATTGGTGAACAGATTGAAATTGAACTTAAATATACAGGATATATAGAAAGACAGAATGCTCAGATAGAACAAGCAGACAGATTAGAAAAAATAAAAATTCCTGAAGATTTTGATTTTGCATCAATAGAGCAATTGCCACGTGAAGCAAAAGACAAGCTAATTAAAATAAAGCCTGTAACTCTTGCTCAAGCATCCCGAATAGGCGGTGTTAACCCGGCTGACATTTCTGTTCTAATGGTTCTCCTTGAAGCAAGAAGAAGAAATAAAACAAATATAGTTTAATATAAGTTATTAATAAATAAGGCTTTTAATTACTCTTTTGTCTATTTTGCATATATCAACTTTTAAATATTATAAAAGTTGAATTTTGATTAATTCTATTAATTGTAATAGTTTGTATGCAGATTTATAGATCTAGTAGATTGTTTCATGATAGTTGTTGAAGGAGGATACGTTCTCTCTGTTACTGGTGCTGACATATTTGTAAGGTGACTTCAATAATAACCCAGGCTGAGTTAACGTTTTATATTTATAGTTGATCACTAATTTTGTATTTAGAGGAGTAAAATATGGCTAAGAACTTTAATCTTACTGTTGAAAAAAGAGATTTTTCAAAAAAACCAAGACAGCTAAGGGCTGAAGGTAAAGTTACTGCTACCATATATGGGCATAACTTTAGCCCTATATCAATTCAATTAGATGCGAAAGCTTTTAGAAGTGCTTATAAAGCTGATAAAAACGCTATTATGCAATTAAAATATGATAATGATACTTATAGTGCATTAGTGAAAAATGTACAATATGGTTTAACTACTGATGAAATATTTAATATTGAATTTTATAGAATAAAAACTGATGAAAAGGTCAAAGTATCAGCTCCTGTTAATATAGTTGGAGAATCACCAGCTGTAAAAGCAGGTGGAACCTTGTGGAATCCTCAAACTGAAATTGAAATTGAATGTTTGCCTACAGATATTCCACGTAGTATTGATGTTGATATATCGGGTTTAGAGAATTTCGAGGATTTAATTACCGTTCGAGATATTAAATATCCTGCAGGCATTTCTCCTGTAACATCCCCAGAAACTATGATAGTAAAAATTAATGCACCTACAGGTGTTATAGAATCTCCACCTGTATCTGAGGAAGTAGCTAAATTAGCCTAATAACGTAGTTGTTTTGAATTAAGGACAGCGTAAAAAATACTTATGGATTTTGATGAGCGAAGCGGGAGCTTACAATTTCGAAAACGACGAGTTTTTGAAATTACAAGCTCATTCTAATCCAATAGGTATTTTTGTAGGTGACTCAGTCACACTATTAAAGTCTTTAACTATTTCAACCTTATATATGTGCCTTTGGCACTTCTTATAACCAGCAAATAATCGAGCAATAAAAAATGCGTAAGTATTTTTTATTGCGTCCTTATATAGTGAATAAATAAACCGGATATATTTTTCTGTAGTTATAATCCTTTGAGTTGATAAGGGAATAAGGCTGCTAAAATATATCCGGTTTATCTCAAATTAATTTGAACGCTTAATTTAGCCTCCTGATTTATTCAAAAAATGTTGTTCAATTTTATAATTGCATATACTGAAATGAGAGGCAGATATGTTATGGATAATTTAATATTGAAAAAGGCTCAGCAAAGTGATATTAGAAAGATTGCACCATATTTAGCTGAATTTAAACTTGATACAGAAAATGTTTCTGCTGAACAATTCGTTATTGCAGAAATAAATGGTAATTTGGCTGGTTTTGGAAGGATTAAACCCTATGAAAATATTTATGAATTATCTTCTATAGGAGTAGTGCCTGAATATAGGAAAAAAGGTGTTGGAGAAAGCTTGATAAAGCATTTAATAAAAACTTGTCCTGCTAATGAGGTATGGATAAGTACTAAGATTGTTGAATATTTTAGAAAACTTGGTTTTGAAGAAGTAGATAATGTGCCTGAGGAGATAAAACAAAAAACTCTTAGAGTTTGCAAAAACTTCTATGAGTCTGTGACAGATTCATATTATATGGTATTTAAAAAATAAAGTGCTTGCCTAGAAAATGTTAAAATACACTAATAATAAAGAATGTCATTGCGAGCCTGCAACGCAGGCGTGGCAATCTATATGATGAACATTGGAAAGACGGTGACACAGTCACTTTTCTAAATTCATCAATCTTAGTAGTAAAACTTAGATTATAGACTTTAATGGTGCAGCTTTGCTGCTTCCTCGTAATGACAGTTTGGACGATTTTTTAAATTTAATAAATAACGAAAACTGCAAATATTAGAAATCTATTACCAATCATTAAATATTATTCTGGGCAAGCACCAAAAATAATTTAGTAGAAAGAGTAAAAGCCATAATCTATATGGCTTTTACTCTTTCAATATTTGCTCCTTCGGCCTTTAAGTCAGCATCGACCATAATTCTCACCAGTTCTTTGAAAGAAACCTTTGGTTCCCAACCAAGTTTTTGTCTTGCTTTTGTTGGATCTCCGATTAACAAATCAACTTCAGCAGGTCTGAAATATCTTGGATCGATTTTAACATACTTATTCCAGTCTAATCCTGCATATCCAAAGGCTTCATCGAGAAATTCCCTGATAGAATATGTTTCGCCTGTTGCAATAACATAATCATCGGGATGATCCTGTTGTAACATCATCCACATAGCCTCAACATAATCTTTTGCATAACCCCAATCACGTTTAGAATCAAGGTTACCAAGGAAAAGTTTATCTTGTTTTCCTGCTAGAATTCTGGCAAGAGCTTTTGTGATTTTTCTTGTTACAAAGGTCTCTCCTCTTCTTGGAGATTCATGGTTAAATAAGATTCCATTGCAGGCAAACATATTATAACTTTCTCTATAATTTACTGTTATCCAGTAGGCATAGAGCTTTGCGACAGCATAAGGGCTGCGTGGATAAAATGGAGTTGTCTCTTTTTGAGGTACTTCTTGAACTTTACCATATAATTCACTTGATGATGCCTGGTAAAATTTTGTATTAATCTGTGTATCTTTTATAGCATCTAAAAGCCTTAATGTGCCAAGTCCCGTTACATCTCCGGTATACTCAGGAGTGTCAAAGCTTACTCTAACATGACTTTGTGCTCCAAGGTGGTAGATTTCATGAGGGACTATTTTTTCTAATAGCCTTGAAACGTTAGATGAATCTGATAAATCTCCATAATGTAAAAATAATCTAGTTCCTTCAATATGTGGATCGTTATATAAATGATCAATTCTGTCTGTATTAAACGAACTGGATCTTCTTATAATTCCGTGTACTTCATACCCTTTTTCCAATAATAATTCTGTAAGATACGAGCCATCCTGGCCTGTTATTCCTGTTATTAAAGCTTTTTTGGTCATCTTTAATTTATTTCCTGTAATAATCTATTTCAATAAAAATCTTTTAATTAGTCCTCTAAAAATTCAGATATTTTTTCTCTTAAGCTTTTTGTTACAAAAGGCTCTATAGGAATTTTTCCAACATCGGGAAGAATTTCTTCTTTTATAAAGTCTTTTACGTTTCCAGTATTATATGTAGCAATTATGATAACTCCAGGGTTTAATTCAGCTATATCATAAGGTGCTACAGCTTTACAGCCTTTAAATTCTTCATCTGATCCAAAGAACTTTTGATCCGCAACTCCAACAATATTTAAATCTGATAAATTATAGTTATCAAATATTACTGATGATAATATACCTGCACCATATATAACGGCTTTTTTACCTTTATATTTTTTTGCTAATTGATCTATTCTTTTTTGTTGATTTTTTCCGCTTATCCATTCTTTTAATGCATCATAATCTTTGTAAATCATATTATTCTCTCCTATCCAAACTATATCCAATAATAAATTTATATCAAAAAATTAGATTTTGTACTAAACCAAAAAAGGTAATTAATAAGTTTATAAACTATTTTAGCGATAAGGATATAAACTTAATAAGCATAATCATTTTCAAATAGATCATCCTCATCATCTTTTAAACTAGATAAATCCTCAAAATAGGCAGTTTCAAAGTCTTCAGGTAAATTATCTGAATCTGGCCAGATTGTAAAGCTATCGAATATACATTCAGTTAAATTTTCTGCTGAGCAAAGATCAGATCCAGATAAGTCAGTTTCTGATAAGTCAGTGCCGCTAAAATCCGCATCTGTAAAGTCACAATCTAATAATTTTGCTCCTTTAAATTTTGTGCCAACTAATGTAGCTCCAATAAAATCGCAATTTTTCAGAGTGGTTTTTGCGAAATCTGCTGAGGTTAGATCACTACTAGAAAAATCCGCATTAGAAAATTCAGATTCGCTAAAATCAGCACCTGCTAGATCAGCTTTACTTAAATTAGCTTTAGTAATTTCTGTATCCCTTAAGTCTAGTTCGCTTAAATCAAGTAATCTATCTTGATCGTAAGGTCTTGTTTCATTAAACTCATCTATAAAACCATTTTTTAAAAGGTGAATTAATTCGTCTTTACTACTCATATTTACCTCTAGCTAGTCAATTATATTCATTTGTAAGGCAAGAAGAACTGCCTGTGTTCTATTGGTGACATTTAGCTTCTTAAATATGCTGTTTAAATGGGTTTTGACAGTAACTTCACGTACAAATAATTTTTCTGCTATTTCTTGATTATTGGCCCCTTGTGCCACAAGTTGTAATACTTCTTTCTCCCTGTTTGTTAAAGGGATAATAGGTTCATCTGAAGTAAAGGGTAAGCTCATAGATTTGCTTTGGTTCTTTTTCTGACCCCAACTGTACCTTCTTAATAATGCTTCAACACGGGCAAGAAGATTTGGAAGAGCAAATGGTTTAGATATATAGTCATCAGCTCCAAATTTTAATCCTGAAACTTCTTTTTGTTCACTATCAAGAGCGGTTAACATAATAACAGGTATGTCTTCAAATTCTTGGTTATTTCTTATTGCTTTTAGAGTTTCCCATCCATCCATATTTGGCATCATTATATCGAGAATTATAAGATTAAATTTTTGCTCTTTTGCGTTAAGAATTTTCAATGCTTGAAGACCATCGTGTGCGACGGATACTTCGTACCCATACATTGGTAATACATCTTTTAAATATTTTGGGTTATCATCAACCACAAGTATGTTTGCTATTGAGGACATTATTTATGATCCTTTTTTCATTCTTACCCTAACAATAATAATAGCAGATTTTTAAAGGTTTTATTTATAAATTTATTATAGCAGTTTGTAGAATATTTGTTATAGTAAGATTTAAATAGCTGAATAATCTAGTGAAACTTTTTTACTTGGTCATAGAAATTCATTAATAAATAAAATAATAAAGCTCCAAGTTTTTGCATATTTAAGTAGCAATTATATTTATTGGTTTTATCCCATACTTTTAGAATATATTCGCATCCGTGGGTTCTTTTGGGAATATACTCTTCTGCAACAATTTAAGTGAGTTATAAAACTTCTTAGAGCCTGTCTGGCTAAAAATATAAAAATCAGGCTATGATATAATTACAGGCTCGACTTTTGGACTGCGGTTAAAGTTGCAAGCGGCTTGCTTGGCAAGGCGATTCAACTTTAGCAAGACAGCTTCTTATACTAAACCATCTTTTAATGCTTTTATCGCTGCTTGTGTTCTGTCATCTACTGATAACTTTTGCAGAATATTGCAAACATGAGCTTTAGCTGTATGGATGCTTACACATAACTTTTCTGATATTTCTGCATTGCTGTAACCATCTACAATGAGTCTTAATACATCCATTTCTCTGTCGGTAAGTTGTATTTTCTCTTCTGTTTCTTTAGGGTCTTCTGCTGATATAACTAATTTACCATTAGATAAGGTTTTTAGAATGGTTTCAGCAATTGCAGGATCAAACCATGCGGCTCCATCATATACTGATTCAATAACATGGATAAGTCTGTCAGGTTCTATATCTTTTAGACAATATGCGTTAGCCCCTGCTCCAAGTGCAGCCCAGACTTCATCTTCATTGTTGTGCGAGGTTAAAATAATAACTTTTATTTTATTATCATTTTTTTTAATTAATTTTGTGGTTTCAATTCCGTTTATACCGGGCAAACCTAAATCCATTAATACAATATCGGGTTTATGCTCTTTTGCCAGGCAAATACCTGTTTCTCCGTCTTCGGCTTCCAGTATTAGTTTTACATGATCTAATGATTCTAAGGCTGTCTTTAAGCCAAATCTTGTAAGGGTATGATCTTCAACGATTAAAATGCCTAGCTCGCATAATTTATTCACAAATTTGCTCCTGATTTTATTTTTATAGTGAAAGAGCGTACATACTATATACCATGCTAGTTGAAACTATTAAACAAAAAATGTTAATAAATTAAGAGATCTAAACTAAAAGCCGGTAGTTTATTTCAAAAATAATGCTTTTCACTTTGCATAAAAAACAGGACTTACGTAAAAACGTAAATTGATTAATATTATAGGGTTAAATTAATGACTATAGCTAGTGAATTGATAAAGGTTAGTACATTTTTTGAATATTTATTTTAAAATCGCAAATATTTTAATGGACGAGTATTTACAAAAAGCCAGGATGTCATCCCGCACTTGATCCGGCATCTATCCAATTAACATTTATAGCTTAGAATTGAAACATAGACAGATCCCGCATCAAGTGCGGGATGACAATTCCCGAGAGAATTTTAGAAATTATTTCTCATTATTTCTACATTTAGAACAATAATTAATGTGGTATAGTATTAGCCATCTAATGGTAAGCTGAAATAAAAGGTACTTCCTTTTCCTAGTTGGCTCTCTACCCAGATTTTCCCATTATGCTTCTCAATAATTCTTTTTGATAAGTATAATCCTAATCCTGTTCCTATTTTACGGAATTTTTTAGCTTTAGAGAAAAACCTGTCAAATATAATCTCATATTCGGATTCGGGGATTCCTTTTCCTGTATCTGTTACTTTAACTATAATTTCATTGTCTTTTTCTTCTGCATCTATGGCAATTACGCCACCTTTTGGAGTATAAGTAATTGCATTGCTTATTAAATTATTTATTACTCTTTTTATTTCTTTTTTATCTATTCTTACAGTACGGATTTCTTTAGAAATAAAGTTGGTTAAACTTTGGTTATGCTTCTTTGCAATAGGTGTAAGTTCTGCTACACAGTCCTGCACCAATTTTCTTATATTTGTAATTTCTTTGGTCAATTCACCCTGGCCCGATTCGTGCTTATATGTGTCTAATAAGCTATTAACAAGGCTTAATAGTCCATTATTGCTTTCAAGCATATTTTCCATAGCTTCTTTTTGTTTATCAGTGTAAGGACCGAACATGCCTTTTAAGAAAAATTTGAGAGTATTTGCCTCTGCTAAAATTGGCACTCTAAGGTCATGTGTTAATGTAGCAGTAAAGTCTTCTCTCATTTTATCCATTTCTTTTAGCTCGGTAATATCTCTCAGTACTATTACATAAGTTGGTTCACCTGCTACGCCTGAAATTTGAGAGAAATTTAAGCTTAGTAATTTTTCTGCTTTAGTATTTTTATTTAATATTTGAGCTTCAGTTGGGGCTAAACGTTCATTATGTGAAATTAAAGGACAATTTTCCGGGATGTCTTCTTTGTTTCTTAAACAATTGATATTGCATTTACATTGCAGAAATTCAGCCAGATATTTTCCTGCAATTTCCTCTTCTTCACGTCCACTCCAAATATTAATTGCAGGATTTACTTTTGTAATCTTACAGTCTTTTGATATAGTTATGATTCCATCTGCCAGAGAATTAAAAAGTGCCTCCAGATATTCTTTCTGTTCATGTATTTCCCTCTGATATTTTTTAATTCGGTTTTCTCTATCTTGTAGAGACTCGATCATCTTATTAATGTTTAAGCCCAGCTGTGCAATTTTTCCAGTTGCTTTTATTTTTACTCGCTTTGATAAGTCTCCTTGCTTTACTGCCATAGCAACTCCTGCTATTTGTTCTAATGAATTCATTAATCTCTGTGAAGTCAGATGAGCCGCAATCGATATTATAATTCCGACAATTAATATAGTTAGCACTATTAAAATTGTGTTCTGTTTTTTTAGTTTGTTAAGTGCATTTGGAGATTTTAATAGAAATATTGCGCCAATAGGAACATTATTATAATTATATATTGGCTCTATAGTATAAATATAGCTTTTTTTGAGAGTATAAAGCGTTTTTGTCAGGCTTTCCAAATTTGATTTTTTATAAGTACTGGTATTTAAACTTGTTTTTGAGCTTTGTTTAAAGATGTTATCTTTAGATATTTCAGCTATTACATAATCTTTTTCAATAAGCAAAAGATTCCCATTTATTAAATCGGAAAATTCCTTATGAAGTTTAGAGTTTGACTTTATAAACTTAATTCCAATTAATAGTTTATTTGTATTTTTGATATTACATGCTGAAATATGAGCTGAACCAGCCAGAATGCCTTTTTCTTTTGTGTCAGAGTTTATTGTCAGACTATTTATATCTTTTTGATAGTATTTTTTTATAATGTTTTCTGGAATTATCTCTGTAGAACTAGTTGTTTTTTTAAGTGCTTCATATAAAATGGGCTTTAAATTCTTGAAATTATTTATTTCATCAGAGTTAATGACGAATAAAATATCTGCATTGTCTTTCTTGTTGTTAATTATATGAGTGTTGGATGCAGATATTTCATAAGATTTTTGTACGACATAACTTTCCAACTCTTGAATTGAATTGTTATAAATCAATTTTATGGCATTTAAGTCTGCACCAAGATTATTGGCATTATTTTCTTCTATCTTGTCAAATATTGCAATAGAAAGCCATGCCATTATAGCTAAAGGTAAAAAAGTCAAAGTAAGAAAACTAATGAAAATATCTTTTCTTATTATTAACAGCATCTTATTTTCTCAAAACAAGTAATTCATTGTAATAGTACTAAAAAAGAGGGTTTCCACCCTCCTTTTTAATTAACTAGTTTATTGTTCAATATATTCTTTTAATCTTCTGCTTCTGTTTGGATGACGGAGCTTTCTGAGAGCTTTAGCTTCAATTTGTCTGATTCTTTCTCTGGTTACACCGAAGAGTTGACCAACTTCTTCTAATGTTCTTTGTCTACCATCATCCATACCGAATCTTAATCTTAACACGTCTCTTTCTCTTGGAGACAAGCTGCTTAAGACTTCAGCGAGATCTTCTCTTAAGAGTTCGTGGGCTACTGTCATAACAGGAGCATCTGCTTCTTTATCTTCAATAAAATCGCCCAATCTACTGTCTTCCTCTTTACCGATAGGAGTTTCTAATGAAAGTGGTTCTTGAGCAACTTTAATGATTTCTCTTAATTTATTGATTGTAATACCCATAGCTTCTGCAATTTCTTCTTCTGTAGGTTTACGGCTTAAATCTTGAGCAAGCTTACGGGTAACTTTCTTTAATTTATTGATAGTTTCAACCATATGAACAGGAATTCTTATGGTTCTAGCCTGATCTGCAATAGCTCTGGTAATAGCCTGTCTAATCCACCAGGTTGCGTATGTACTGAATTTATAACCTCTTTCGTGGTCAAATTTTTCTGCCGCTCTAATAAGACCTAGATTTCCTTCTTGAATAAGGTCCAGGAAAAGCATGCCGCGTCCAACGTATTTTTTAGCAATACTAACTACTAATCTTAAGTTTGCCTGTACGAGTTTACGTTTTGCGATTTGACCTTCGTTGCCGCCGCTAACAATTTTTCTTGCCAGTTCAATTTCTTCATCAGCTGTTAATAACTGGATTCTACCGATTTCTCTTAAGTACATTCTGACTGGATCGTCAATTGATACACCTCTTGGTGGAGTTATGTCAATTTCATCAAGTTCGCCGAATGCTCCTTCTTTAATTACCAGATCTTCATCATCATCGTGATCTTTAATGCTGATTGCGGAAGATCTGCCGAAAAGACTGCCTATTTGATCGTCTTCTGCGTCATCTGTGGTTAATATTTCATCAATGCCGGAGCGATTTTTTTTAAATCTTTCTGATTTGCTAATCATATCTAATAAAACGTCCTCATTGTCATTCTTCTTCTTGCTCATTATTTATTATCTCCAATTTACTATTATTCAATTGAATCAACTCCCTTACCTTATATTGCAATTGTAATGAAGATAATTCGTCATTTTTTGCAGCATGGTAGTTAGTTTTTAACTGTTCTTGTTCTTGTAAATTTATATACTGATTTATATACAGTATGTTTTCTTGAATGAATTGCAATAAAAGTTTTTCACTTAAATCTTTTTTATCATCTAAAGAGAAATTAATATTAACGACTATTTGTTTTGCTGCTTCATTATCCATGAGCCTTATAAGCAATTCTTTATTTAATTCTTCAGCACTCATCGTTTCACTAACTTCCTGAATTATCTTATCAATTTCATTCTTTATTAATAAGTAATTTGAATCAGTAAAATTTACCTCCTTTAAATAATTATTTATACATAAAATTGAAAGTTTATCACTATTTATAAAATATAAGCTCAATAAATTTTTTTGCGCTAAAATGTGCTTTTCTAACTTTTTATTTACAATTGGTTGAACATCGCTTTTATTTTTGCTGGATTTTTGTAACGATTTTTTAACTTCTTTTGCAAGTGATTCCTCATGAATTTGTAATCTTTCTGCTACCAGATGAATATATTCATCTAGAATAATAGAATTTTTAATTTCTGTAAGAACAGGTATTAACTGCTTTATAAGGTGAGCTTTGTCTTGAGGACTTGTGATATTATCCTTTGACTTTATTATCCTATTTATTTGATAATCTATCAAAAGGGGTGCTTGATTTACAAGCTTTTTATAAGCATCAATGCCATCTGTTCTTATAAATTCGTCTGGATCTTTTCCTGTAGGTATGGGAACAACTCTTATTTCGCAGGAAGATCTATTATTAGTATCTGAAAAACTTGTAAAATTCTCGTCAAATTGTTTTATATCTCCAAGTCCATCAAAAACTGATTTAATTATCTCAGCACCACGGTTTGTTGCACTAACACCTGCCTCATCTACGTCAAATGCTAAATAAATACGCCTCGAATCTGTGTACCTTGCTAATATTTTAAGGTGCTGTTCTGTTAACGCAGTACCTAATGTGGCAACCACATTGGTCAAACCGTGGGTGTGAGCTGAGATTACATCGAAATAGCCTTCCATAATTATTACATTGTCAAGGTTCCGGATGCTTTCTTTTGCCTGATATAAAGCAAATAAGCTTCTACTTTTATTGAATGTTAATGTATCAGGTGAGTTCAAATATTTAGGATTTTGAGAATCCTCAAGAGCTCTTGCTCCAAAAGCTATGAAATTTCCCTTCTCATCCTGAATAGGAATCATTATACGATTTCTGAATCGATCACAATACCCATTTCCAGTTGTTCGCTTTGAAATTAATCCAGCTTTA
>Ga0154603_1154_pt1 | contig 13204 bp, 12 predicted proteins | sample RifGroF2_FD_116032 | JGI IMG/M metagenome (GOLD analysis project Ga0154603, IMG submission 116032) | Candidatus Melainabacteria bacterium GWF2_32_7 | reverse complement strand
CTCTAGTAGATTGTGCAAGTGTCTCTTGAAGCTGCTGGGCTTCGGTAAGAACTTTGCTCATTGAGATTCCCATAGCTTCCATTGTTTGTCTAATTATCTGAGCACCTGTTTGTCTTGTTACTCCTGATGGAAGTCGAGAAATTAAACGCATTAAAATATCTATATTAGCACCGGATCCGAGTTCTTGTGGCCGATGATCTGGCAATTCAAAATTAGCTTCTACATATGATTTATTAATTTTTGATTTTTGCATAAGTTCATCTTTTCTAAAAGAAGGTTTGGAAGAGGTTTTTTGTGTGGGTGTATGTTCTTCATAAGCTGGTTCTTCTTCATCATCTATAGAAAATTGGTTATCATCATACAATTCATAGTATTCTGAATTAGCTTCTTGCTGTGGCAAATTTGATTCTTCATTGTATTGATAATGATGTTCATGATTATTTGAATTAAAATTTTCTTCATCTGAATCCAGAACAAAATCGTTAAAATCAGATTTTGGTGTATTACTGTCATATAATTGATTCTGATCATCATTAGTCCACAATAAATCTTCTGATTCATTGTGGTAAGAAGCTGAATCTTCTGTAGAGTTAAAGTCTTGTAAATGGTTATTATACTCATTAATTGATGATTGTTCTTCTATTTGGATATCATTTGTAGGCTGAGATTGTTTTTTCAGTGCTTCAATAATTTTTCTTCCAACCCCATCAGGTAATTTTGCTGATTTTTTTGTATCCACGTTCCCTCTCCTTTTAAGCTAATTTTACCATATTAAATTTGAATTTTAAAAATTTGGAGATTATGTATTTAAATTTTTCTTACTTTATATGTATTATAAATCATCTATTTATAAGTAGCGAAGTTTTATATATATTTTAATTTTCTGATCTTAAGTCTGAAGATAGTTTATGAGCGTATAATCCTTCAAGTTGAGCTATTTTTGAAGCAGTTGCACATAATTTGGATTGAGCTGTCTGTTTTGATATTTGTTGAAAAGATTGAATTTTAACAAAGTCAAATACACTTAATCCGCCAGTATATCTTGCTATTCCATTTGTAGGAAGAATATGATTTGTGCCACTACAATAATCGCCGAAAACTTCAGCTGAATAATTTCCTATAAACAATGATCCATAGTTTTTGAACTTATCAATAAAGGTATCAGCCTTGTCAAAGCATATTTCAAGGTGTTCGGGTGCTTTTTTGTTGGCGATATCTATTGCCTGAGTCATATTATCTACTAATATAATAATTCCCTCTTGAATTGAAATACCGGCAATATCCGATGTTTCAAGTTTAGCTAAGAATTGTTCTATTTTTTTGTTAACTTTTTCGGCTAATTCTTTTGATGTGGTTATTAAACAGACTTCAGCTTCTTTATCGTGCTCAGCTTGAGCTAACAAGTCAGCTGCAATAAATTCCGGATTTGCAGTTTCATCTGCTAGAATCATTACTTCACTTGGGCCTGCAAGAAAGTCAATCCCACAAATCCCATATACTTCTTTTTTTGCAGCAGTTACGAACTTGTTTCCGGGGCCTACTATTTTATCTACTTTAGGAATAGTTTCAGTGCCATATGCCATAGCAGCAATAGCTTGAACGCCTCCTATTCTGAATATCTTATCTGCTCCTGCAAGCTTGCAGGCAGTTATTGTTATCGGTTGTATTTTAGGGCTGCAAACAATAACTTCTTCTACACCTGCAATTTTAGCAGGAATTATAGACATAAGTGCAGATGAGGGGAGAGGATAATTTCCTCCTGGAACATAAGCACCTATTCTGTTTAGCGGAATTATTTTGTGTCCAAGCTTTATTCCGTCTATATCAATTTCTATATTCTTTAAAATACTGAATTGTGCCTTAGCAAACTCTCTTATATTGCTTATAGCAATATTTAGATTATCAATAATATCTGGAGGAGTTTCCTGAAAAGCTTTATCTATTTCTGCCTTACTTACAGTGAATTCTGTCAGATCTCCATCACCAAACTTTTTACTGTATTCAGTTATGCTTTTATTTCCATATTTCTTGATATTAGAGATCACTTCCGGGACTATTTCGATCTCGGGAAATTCTTTATATTGGAAAAAATCCTGGTTTAATTCATTTATATTTATTATTTTCATAATACACCAATTAAATTGCAGACAGGAAAGTCAAATAAACTTTTTATTTTCTTCTGGATTCGAGCTGATCAAGCAGATCATCTATAGTTACGTCATTTTTCACCATAAGAGTTAATACAAAGTATAATAAATCTGCAACTTCCCAGGTTAATTCATCTTTTGTTCTGGAATGAATTACCTCGAAAGCTTCTTCATTAATTTTACGCTTCAATAGCATTTCGTCTTCAAATAATTTAGCTGTATAAGAACCTTCAGGAAGGTTTTTTAGTCTTTCCATCAGGACATTATAAAGAGATTTTAGGTTAAATTCTTTATCTTCAAAGCAGGAATATCGTCCCGTATGGCATGCCACGCCTTTTTGATCAACTGTGTAGAGTAAAGCATCTTTATCGCAGTCATATTTAGCTGTAATTAGTTTTTGTGTATTGCCTGAAGTGTCTCCTTTTGTCCATAAAGCGTTTCTTGACCTTGAAAAATAAGTTGCTAAGCCTGTTTCCATAGATTTTTTAATCGATTCTTTATTGCTGTAGGCAAGCATTAATACTTGTTTTGAGTTAATATCCTGAGCAATTGTAGGAATAAGGCCATTGCCTTTTTTGAAGTCCAGTATTGCACAGTAAGCATCAGATAAGTTGATTTTACCTGTATATATACTCATGCCAAGCTGACAGCTTGCATTTATTTTATCTAATTCTACAATTTCATCAATTGAGCTTATCCCACCTGCTGCAACTAGCTCTTTATTGGTGATTGCTCTGACCTGTTTAATGGCATCAAGGTCAGTTCCGGTCATTGTACCTTCTTTTTCCACTATTGTATACAAATAGCCTGAACACAGAGTATCAAATCTTTTTACAAAATCAGCTGGTGTTGCATTTGTCTCATTCATCCAGCCTTCATTCACTATTTTACCTTTGTTAGCATCGATAGCTACAATTACTTTATCTTTAGGGAGTAAACTTAAGAAATATTCTGAAGCCTTTGTCCCTATTATTATTTTAGTAGCCCCGTATGAAAGTATTTCTTTAGCTTTCTCAACTGATCTTATCCCACCGCCAACTCTACAAGGAACCATTTTGCAAAGTTTTTTAATTATCTCTAAGTTGCTGCCTTTACCCATTGCTGCATCAAGGTCGATTACGGCAATTTCTCCAAATCTTCCAAAATATTCTGCAAGTTCAAATATATCTTCTCTTTCAAGGATTTTCTGTTTGCCTTGTTTGAGCTGTACTGCTTTTCCATCCATTATATCTATGCTTGGTATGATCATAATGTTATATCCTCGATTCTATATTATCGTACGGGTATTCCCTGATTGCTTAAAGATTCCTTTAAGTCTTTTATTGTTAGAGTATTGTAGTGAAAAATTGATGCTGCCAGAGCTGCATCTGCTGAACCATTTGTGAAAACATCTATAAAATGTTCAACTATTGGTCCTGCTCCACCTGAAGCGATAACAGGCAGGTTTGAATTCAGTGATACCATAGATGTTAATTCAAGGTCAAAACCTTTTTGAGTTCCATCGGCATCCATAGAAGTAAGAAGAATCTCACCTGCACCAAGTTTTTCTATCGTTTTTATCCAGTCTCTAACTTTTATATCTGTTTTTTTCTGCCCTGCATTAATGTATATATACCAATCATCAGGCTCTCTTTTGGCGTCAATTGCAATTACGACACATTGAGACCCGAATGATTCTGAGGCCTGAGTAATTAAATCAGGATTGATAACCGCTGCTGTATTTAAACTAACTTTGTCTGCGCCGGCAAGAAGGATATTTCTAATATCTTCTAAGGTTTTTATTCCTCCTCCAACAGTGAAAGGAATAAAAACTTGTCTGGCAACATTTTCTACCACACTAAGCATAGTTTTTCTGCCTTCATTAGTTGCGGTTATGTCAAGAAAAACCAGTTCATCAGCCCCCTCATCAGAATATCTTTTAGCAAGGCTGACAGGATCACCGGCATATTTCAAATTCTGGAAGTTAATACCTTTAACAGTTTGACCATCTTTTACATCAAGGCATGGGATTATTCTTTTAGCCAGCATATTTTTACCTGTTAATTAAACTAATACTTAATTATATCTTACGTGAAAATTTAATAGTGAAGGATTTATTAAATTAATTAGAAATTTCGAGCCATTTTTTAATGTAATTGCAGCCAATTTCACCACTTCTTTCAGGGTGAAACTGGAATGCAAAAATGTTTTTATGCTCAATTGCAGCTCCAAAGTTAAAGTAATAATCTGTATATGCAGAAATAATACTCGTATCCTCTGGAATTATATAGTATGAATTTACAAAATACACATAATCATCAGTTAATATATTATTATTTAGCGTTGTTTTAAGTTTATTCCAGCCAATATGTGGTACTTTGCCCCATTTAAATCTTTCGACTTTGCCTGGAATAATGCCTAAGCCCTTACATCCTGGAGCTTCTGCACTTTCTTCAAACAATACTTGAAGGCCAAGGCAAATGCCAAGGAAAGGCGTTCCGGATTTAATTGTTTCAATCAAGCTTTCGGTTAATCCTTTTGAATTCAAAGATTCCATAACCTGACCGAAGTGTCCAACCCCAGGAAAAATTATTCTTTTAGCGTTAATGATATCTTCTTTTTTATCAGTAACAATATATGGCGTTTCAAGAACATCAAGTAAATTAGTTATGCTCTTTAAATTTCCAGCTCCATAATCTACAATGGTTACGCTCAAATCTGATTAGTCTCCTGTTAAAAATTTTATATAGTACCTTTTGTCGATGGGATACTTTCAGCATGTTCTTTATTGATGCTGCAAGCTGTATTTAAAGCTCTTGCAAATGCTTTAAATATTGATTCTATTATATGATGGGGGTCTTCTCCATATAAGAGGCTTATATGTAATGTAGATAAGCTTCCAACAGAGAAACTTTGAAAAAAGTGATTTGTTAATATAGTTTCAAAATCTCTAACCCGTTCTTCTGTCATTTCAGCATCAAAATTGCAGTATGGTCTTCCACTTAAGTCAATAGAACATAAAGTCAAAGCCTCATCCATAGGTATAGTAGTATAGCCATAACGATTTATTCCTTTTTTATCACCAAGAGCTTTTTTAAATGCTTCTCCAAGTGCAAGACTCGTATCTTCAACTATATGATGTGGATCATTATCGTGTGATTTTACTTCTACTTCAAGATCAAAATATCCATGGGAAGCCAATTGATCAAGCATATGGTCAAAAAATTTAATGCCTGTGTTGATTTTCTTTGATCCTGTTCCATCTAAATTAAGTTTGATACTTATTTCTGTTTCAAGGGTTTTTCTCTCTACCTTGCTTTCACGCATAATTGAAGCTCCTATTTAACGGTGCCGATTAAATCTTCTACATTATTCAATATTACCATGGCGCCTTCAGATAACAGTTTATTTCTTAAACCTTCACTTTTATCTTGGGGAGGAAGAATTCCTACCCCATTTACTCCTGCTTTTCTTGCAGAAATCATATCATCAGGTGTATCGCCAAAATAGTAAGTGTTTAAGGGGGTTATTTGTTTTAAAATATGGTTTATTCCATATGGATCAGGTTTATGGAATCCATCAGGTACATCATCCATAGTTATCACTATAGAGAAAGCATCTTCCAGGTTCCATCTTTTAAGCACAAATTCGGCTTCTAGTTTAGGTCTTCCTGTAAATATTGCTAAATCATATTTTTTAGCTAAATTTCTAAAGAATTCCGGATTTGTGAGCAGATCTTCATTTAGAATAAACCCGTTGCCATCGTTTCCATAATATAATTCCTGAAATTTATCAATTATATCTTGCTTAGGAACATTAAAGCCTAAATTCTTAAGTAGGAATTCAGTTAAATCCCAGTCATTATTAAGTCCACCTTGATTTTTAGCTAGTTGAATCTCTTTAGGAGTAATATCTTTATTCGAAAAATGCTTATAAGTCTCTTTTATTGCTATTCTATAGGAGTTTGTTGTATCAATAAGCACTCCATCCATATCAAATATCAATAAATCGCGGTCTTTTAAAGTATTTAAGAGTATTTGTGTTTGTTCTGGAGCTGGTATGCTTATTCTGAAACAACTTGGAATTTCAGGGTTATTCTGGAAGTATTTAACTTTTATTCCTGAATTTAAAAGTCTTTTATATATAAAATCAGCTTTATCCCCAAAATCTACAAGTAAAAAGTTTCCTTCACTTGGGTAAACTGTTTTACATAAACCTTTTAATCCATCAATTAAAATATTTTTAGACTCCAGCACCTGCTTTTTAACGAGTTCAATATATTCTTTATCATCAAAGGCTGCAATAGCAGCTTTAGCAGCAAGTGTATTAACACTATATGGGCTTATTATTCTTTTTAAATAATCAATGTTCTGCTTGTTAGTTATAATATAACCAAGCCTTAATCCAGCAAGAGCAAAGTCTTTGGACGTTGATCTTGTTATAATTACATTATTATACTGATAAACCAGGTCAGTAAACTTTTCTTTAGCAAAGCTTGAATAAGTTTCATCAATTAAAATTATACTATTTGGAGCTGCATTAATAATTTTCACTAAATTATCTTTTGATATTGCGTCTCCAGTAGGACTATTGGGTGTTGTTATTATTATTAATCTGGTTTTTTCATTAATGCTTTTAAGGAAATTATCTATTGGAAATACCCATTTTTCTTCATATTTAACTTCCAGATAATCGCATCCGGCTGTTTTTGCGTAAATTTGCGGCATTGAAAATGTGGGAGTTACTGTTAAGACAGTATCTCCAAACTCAATAAAGGTATCAAAAATATACTTTATAGCTTCGTCAGCCCCATTGGTGGGCAAAATCATCTCAGGAGATATCTCATTATATTCAGCGAGCTTATTTATAAGTTTTCCATATGCCGGATAGAATTGGAGATCTTCTTTGCTTATATTCCTTAAAGCTTCAATTACTCTTGGGGATGGGCCTATTATATTTTCATTTAAGTCTAGTTTCATTAAGTAATTATCTAAATATAATGGAGGTTCATAGCCTTGAGCGTCTAATATAGCTTTTTTAGGTTGAATCATATTTACCTCTAGTTAAATTCTTCCGTGAGCTCTGCTGATGATTTTAGGCCGTGAACAGTTTTACCCCAATCCATAGTTCTTTTCATAAATATTATTTTAAATACAATAAATGAAACTAGCGGGGGCCATATAATAACTACATAAATTACGGTTTCTATAGCCTGCTTTGCTGCCTGGAACAGATCTAGCTTATTATATTTTCTTAAACTATAAATTAATCCAAATAAGAAGAAAATAAATATAGCTGGAATTACTGTAAGAGAGCTAAGAATATTATGCTCAACCCCTCTAATGATTTTAAAGCCTTGAATACACCATTCAAATACCAACCAGAGAGGGAGTACAAATTCTGAGATATAGGCTAACATATCAAGACTTACTCTAAGTGAAACATCTCTTGAGAATAAAACAGGGGTAAAGTAATCTAAATATCTTCTAATGCTTCCTTCTACCCATCTTCTTCTTTGTTTTAAAAGAGGTAAAAATTTCACTACACCTTCTTCATAAACTTCTGTGTCTATGCAGAATCTAATATCCCAGTTTTTGAGATGTAATCTGGTTGAAATATCAAGATCATCGGTAATTGTGTAATTATTCCACCCTTTTACATCTATTAGTGCCTCTTTTTTGATTAATTGTCCGTTTCCTCTAAGTTCTACTGCACCTCTTATAGCATCTCTACCACGCTGAAAGTGAGTATCTAGAGCATATTCATTATTTTGACATCTTGTAAGTAAATTAATATCTTTATTACTGATAACTTTTCTTACCTGAACTGCTCCTGTATCAGTATCTGCCAGGTAAGGAAGAATTTTTTTGAAAAAATCAGGATTAATTTTTGCATCAGCATCAAATACACATATGACTTCACCCTGAACGGTCTGAATAGCCTCGTTTAAAACAGCCGATTTCCCGGGAAAAGCATCTTTTTTTCTGGTATAATACTTAACTTTTTCAGGATATTTCTGGCTAAGTTTGTTTAAAACAAAAGCGGTATTATCAGTGCTTCTATCATCAATAACAATAATTTCATATTTATTGTAGTCGACCGATAGTATGTTTAATAACGTATTTTCTATTACATTTTCTTCATTATGTGCTGGTATTAAGATACTTACAAATGGCTCGTAAGTATTATCGAGTTTTATAGGATGTTTTTTCAATTTTCTTTTTTGATGATATTGTGCAGTCTGAATTAAAATTGCATAAAATGCCATAAACCCAAGCACAATATAAATAGAAGACGGTGCCGGAATATATTTTTGGAAGATAATTAGAAATATCCAGAGAAAGATTATCAATATAGCTAATGTTATTCTATCTTTCAATTTTTTCTTCCTTTTTTGATTTTTTATATTTTAACTTAAATTGTAATTTAAAAATTATGTAGTGTAAACTAATAAAGCATTCGTGCAGAATATTCTCGAAGCACTTTAGCTGCTACTTTTCGGCCTTGTATTTCTTTTGCCATATCCGCAAATTTTTTAGCATTTTCGCTAAATTTTGACTCATTAAGCATCATATTAATAGTTTTACTTAATTTATCGGGAGAAAGCTCATCATATTTTAATACCGTTGAGACTTCTAATTCAGACATTCTTTGAGCGTTGTTTTCTTGCTCTATTTGTTTAAAATCTGGTATCACTATTGACGCTTTACCCAGAGTCATTAGTTCCATAGCCGTACTGTGTCCAGCTTGAGTAATTACCAAATCAGATGCTTTTATATATTGTGCTAAACTTGAGACCATCCCAACAATTCGTACATTATCAGGTAGATTTTCTACATTAAAATTTGTAAATATATCAAAATTTATATCAGGTAAGATCCTTGCTACTTCTATAACATTGTCAAGAATTGGTCTTCTATATGCATGTCCACCTAATGTTACTACAATATAAGGCTTGGATTTGTCCGGGTATTCAATAGGTATAATCTCTTCTCGGTCCCAACTCACAAGTGGTCCTACAAATCTTGTACGCTTTTTAACTTTATAATTTTGACTTAAATTAGGAAAGCAAATTGTATAAGGTGGAGGAAAATCAGGTATTAATATTTCTTCAGCTGAACTTAACCAGGTTTTCATTATCCAATCAAAGGATTTTCCAAAAACTCTAACAAGCGCAGAGTCTTTTGCAAAGAAAGGATAAAAAGCACTCTGGTTAGTTATAACAACACAAGGCAAACTAAGCTTGTCAGCAGCTATAACCGGTACTAATCTGCCATCAGCTACTACACAGGATGCACCACTTTCTTGAATTAGAGCCATTTCTTGTTTAACAAGCTGGTTAAATGTCAAAGCCCAGGAATGATTTTTTATAATAGTTTTTCCAACATTAAAAGTTCCCTGATCTCCAATCAGTTTAAGCTCTTGAGTAAGCTCTACACACGGATATTCCGTTTGCTTAAATCTTTCATAAGCGTAGTTATAACTTCCAACTACTATTTCCTCTGGGGAAAATTCCCTCATTATTGCTAAAGCCCGACTTGAATGCCCCAGGCCCTCGCTGCTAATTGATAAATAAATTTTATCCTTTAGTTTAACAAGCTTATCTTTTTTAATAGATCTTTTTATATATTTACGTAATAGTGGCATTTAATCTTCAAATTCTCCCTGATATTTGCTGTTATATGCAAATAATTGTTTATTTAGGTTGCTGTCTTCAAATAATTTACTATTTTTTTTCTTGTAAGTCCATATAAGCCAAGAAAAATTAAAGGCACTCCTATAATTACAAGCATATTAGTTACGCCTATCATATCTGCACCAAAAGCTGCGAATAGCACAGGTAATGTTGATGAAGTGCTTAACATCGTGAATTGTACACCAAATACTTTTCCTCTCATATCTTCTGCTACTGAGCTATGGAGAATTGTTTGTACAGGAATTGCAATAAATGAAGCTCCTAAGCCTATAAATGCTGCTACAACGTAGGTAAAAATCATTCTATAAGTTAGTAAAAATGGTGCTAAATGTACCTGTGCAAAATCATATCCCGGAATAATAATATGGAATTGGTTTGGAATTAACCCAACTGCTGATAATAAGATAAGATTTATGCCAATTAGAGTAAATCCTGCAAAAATTAACAAATATTTTCCTATATTTCTTAAAAATTTACCCACAATAAAAGAGCCAATAACCATACCTACTCCACTAAATGCAATTATATAGGCGAATTTTTGTGCACCGAGTGCTGGGTTATCAGGATACAATTTTTCCTGACTAATACTAATTGTAAGTATAGATAGCATTACAATAATCGAAAACAGCGTTGCAAGTTTTAACATTGCTTGTAAGACTATAGGATTATTTTTTATATAAATAAAGCCTTGTTTTAATTCGTTTAAAAAATCTTTGAATGTTTTTCTTGATACGGATTCAACTTCTATTCGCTTATGTTTCATAAGTGAAAGAAAGATTGCAGAAATAATGAATAAGCCAGAAATTCCCCAATGTACGGAATTTAATCCAAAGATATTAATCAACGGGTCCCCAAGTATAAATCCAAAGATTAAAGATCCCATCATAGTTGTAGTAAATAGGGAATTGGCAGCAAGTAATTGATATTTCTTAACTAATGCAGGGATAGTACTGGCTTCTGCTGGCACGAAGAATTGTGTTACAGAGGAAACAAGAAAAGCTAAAACATAAATTCCAAATAGGGTATTGCTAAAAACAGGCAATAATGCAATCAGTATTGCCCTTAAAATATTTGTAGCAATTAAAGTGTATTTTTTATCCCATCTGTCTATAAAAACTCCTGCTATTGCGGTTAAGAGTATAGCAGGAATAGTAAAAGCAATATAAAGATAACTCTGTAAGGTTGTTGATACACCAAATGAACTTGCAATCACAGCAACAAAAACAACAAAAATTATTCTGTCAGCAAGCTGTGAAAAAACCTGTCCAAGCCAGAGCGATAAGAAATCTTTGTTTTTTAAGATAGCTCTGTATCCTTCTGACTTGTTAAATGGTGAATTTGTAGAATTTTCTTGCATTGTAAAACTTTTTACTTCTACTTCATCTTTTGTTTCAGTTAGCATAGGCATTCTATTAATTCCGGAGTTTTCAACTTTTTATCAGATCTAATAGATATATATTCTTTCAACAGTTTAAAGCTGTAATCAAGAGTCAATTGGTTTATTGCAATTTTATCATCCAGGATATCAGCATTGTTTGTTAATACTTCAGGAAAGTCGAAATTTATAGCATCTTTTAATATTCTTATAATATTACTATCAAGATCAGAAGTTTTGTACATCTCATTTTTGCAATCGTTGCATACTACCCCGCCAGATTCTGCTGAAAAGTAAAAAGAGTTTTCCTGTATCTGGTTATTGCATCTGACACAATTATTTAGCTCTACAGCATAACCTAATTGTTTCATTAATCGTAATTTAAACCTGATTACTGTCCATAAAATGTCTTCAGTGTTTGATGATAATGATATATTTTTTAAAGTTTCAAAAAATATATCATATATTTGAGCACTGTTAGAGTCATTTTCCAGACCAAACGTATTAATTAACTCTGCACAGTAAATTGCATAAGTTAATTTCGTTATGTCTTTACGGATTTCTTTAAATGCATCAACTAATTCAGCCTGACATATTATATCCAGTTTTTTTCCTTTTGCAACAAATAATTTATTAGCATTAAGTGTTTCCATTCTGCCGCCGAGTTTGCTGGTAGGCTTTTTTATTCCTTTTGCAACACAGCGAATTATTCCATGATCTCTGGAATACATCACCATTATTTTATCTGCTTCACCTAGATTATAAGATTTTAAATTTATTGCCTGAGTCGTATAATTTGCCATACCCCAATTTTATCCTTTTAGAAAATTTTAAAATGCGCTAAAATTCTGTATACATATAAATTTTACCACAAAGTATTCTCTGAATTATTATTTATCACTTCACTTTTCTATATTTTTAGAGAACGATAATTTTAAGTTTACCTCTGAGTTAACAGATTAGCAATTAGTTATGATTAAACAATTCTTTTTATTAATGTTTTTACAGGATTCTAAGCCATGATACAAGGTTTATTTGCTGATTTTTTATTTATACACTGTATAGTATAATAGATAAATTAAAATATTCTGATAAAAGGAATTAAGATATGAAGATATTAGTGCTCCATGGTCCAAATTTGAATTTGTTAGGAAAAAGGGAAACAGATAAGTATGGGGTAAAGACTTTAGATGATATTAATAATGAATTAAATCGAATGGCAGCTGAGTTAGACGTAGAGTTGGAGATTTTTCAATCGAATAGTGAAAGTGAATTGATAACTGAGATTCATAGTGCTTTAGATATTTTCGATGGCATTATAATTAATCCGGCTGCTTATACTCATACGAGTATAGCAATAAGAGACGCTATTTTAGCTGTTAATTTACCCTGTGTGGAAGTTCATTTAACTAATATTTATACCAGAGAAAATTTTAGACATCATTCATATATTGCGCCAGTATGTATAGGACAGGTTAGTGGATTTAGAGAAGACAGCTATACTCTTGGGCTTTTAGCTCTTGTTGATTACTTGAAAAAACTTAACAAAGTTTAAACTTGTCTTTAACAGGCGATTCATATATATTATCAAATACTGTACATAAATTATTTGAATAATATTTGAATTTAATTTTTGGTATAAAAATTTGTTACGAGTATAATTTTAAAATCCATATCATAAGTATTTTAAGTGTTTTAGGTAGTAATAATTGAGATAGGTTAGAAAGAATGATTTCAACTAATGATTTAAGAACAGGAATGACAGTAGAAGTTGATGGCGGCCTATGGTCAGTAGTTGAATTTTTGCACGTCAAACCTGGCAAAGGTGCTGCTTTTGTTAGAACAAAGCTAAAAAATGTTGAAACCGGTAATGTAATGGAAAAAACCTTTAGAGCTGGTGAAAAGCTTCCAAAAGCTGTTCTTGAAAGAAGAGATATGCAGTTTTTATACCGTAGTGAAGATGAGTTAGTTTTCATGGATAATGAATCTTTTGAACAAGTCTCTCTC
>Ga0154603_1161_pt1 | contig 13440 bp, 12 predicted proteins | sample RifGroF2_FD_116032 | JGI IMG/M metagenome (GOLD analysis project Ga0154603, IMG submission 116032) | Candidatus Melainabacteria bacterium GWF2_32_7 | reverse complement strand
TCCTCAGTTTGCATCAATATTAAGCTGTAATTCTTTAAGATATTTTTGAAAAACCAGCTGAAATTTTTATAACCCTTATAAGAGCTTGGGGAAATCCGTCCATTTACTATGATTATTGGGACATCAGCTTTATTTAATTCCTGTGCAAAGTTTGGCCAAATCTCAGTTTCTGCAATTACAACGAGTTGAGGTTTGATTGCATTTATCGCTGATTTAACGGAGAAATTGAAGTCATAAGGAAAATAAGTAATTCTATCGACGACTTTTGCTAACTTGTTTTGTGCTATTTCCTGTCCTGTTCTTGTTACAGTGGTTAAAACGAGATTATGGTCAGGAAATTCCTGTCTGATTTTTTTAATCAGGCTTTCAACAGCGTTTACTTCACCTACTGAAACAGCATGAAACCATATAGTAGTCTTTTTACTGGATAAATCTCGATAAAAACCTATTTTTTTCCAGAAACCAGCTCTAAGCTTTGGCTTAATAATAAATGATATTGCTATAATAGGACTTAAAATCAGTCCTAAAAGTATTAATATAGAGCTATAGATAAAATACATTATTTCTCAATCTTCCAGCATACTCTCTAAACAATTTTATTATAAACTTGTTTGAATCATACTATTATTTAGCTTTAAACTTGTTTAAGCTGAATGTATCTATAGTTATAATCTTAGTTTTAGTAATTTGTTTAAAATATCTTAATAAAAAATTGTAAATAAAATCTTTGTTTTTATATATTATTGATATTTTTAGTAATTCTTTTCAATATAAAAATAGAATAATTTTTATTTATCCAGCAAAATTGGTGAAAAATTTTCTTTAAAAATCTGAAAAATATGCCCGCTTAATTGTTTTTATATTAATAAGCAGGAAGTAAATTATCATTCCCAATTTTAAAGTTAACTTTCTAGAATTTAAGATACAGGGTTCAGGAAGGAAAACTAGAATTAATGAATCAGGAAGCTAATAACGGTATTAGTTTATCTAATAATAAACTAAATAGTAATGTATATGATACATATACTAAAGACTTGCTATTTAAGTTTGTAAGAAGCTATGGAAGCTCGAGTAATCGGCTTAAAGAGATAGCAAGCATAAATTCTATTGATATAGAAAAAGATATTTACGGCAATATAAAATATGATTTTCTAAGTATAAAGTCTGATAAAACACAGTCCAGGGTAAATATTTTGAGATTTTTTAAACCTGGAGAAATTCTGAATTTTATATTAACTCACTAACTAATCTCCTCATATAACTCAATGACTCATCAACAAAAAGCTTATTTCTTAGCTTTTTGTTTTTTTGTGTCTTTCGGTCTATGTCTAAAGGTTTTAATATGCCCCAATTGCTATTTATTGGCTGAAAATTCTTATGCTCAGGAAATGTAATATAACTGCATAATGCGCCAAGCATAGAAACAGAATCAAGTTGTATAGGTTTTTTATCGTTCAAAAATCTACCGAGGTTGATTCCTGCAAGTAATCCTGTAGCGATAGATTCAGTATAGCCTTCAACTCCTGTTATTTGTCCTGCAAAATACAGATCTTCTCTTAATTTTGTTTGAAGGGTTGATTCTATCACAGTTGGACTATAGATAAAGGTATTTCTATGCATAACTCCAAATCGTATAATTGAAGCATTTTCAAGACCTGGTATGCTTTGAATAAGTTCTTTTTGGGCTCCCCATTTTAAGTTTGTCTGGAAACCGACTAAATTATATAGTGTTGCAGACATATTATCCTGTCTCAACTGAACTACGGCATAATGTTGTTGATTAGTTCTTGGATCAATTAATCCTACCGGTTTCATCGGTCCATATCTTAAAGTATCCTTGCCTCTTGATGCCATTACTTCGATTGGCATGCAGGATTCGAAAAACTTTGAGTCTTTTTCAAATTCTTTTAATTCGATTTTAGGGGAATTAGTTAAAATCTCATAAAACCTGTTATATTCTTCCTCATTCATTGGGCAGTTAATGTATGAGGCTTCTCCTTTTCCATATCTACTTGCCCAAAATGCTATATCAAAATTTATAGAATCTTTTTCAACTATTGGTGCAATTGCATCAAAGAAGTATAAGTGATTTGATCCCGTAAAGTCAGAAATTGACTGTGAAAGAGCATTTGAAGTTAATGGCCCTGATGCAATTATAGTGGGGACATCTTGGGGAATTCCAGTTATTTCTTCTCGAATCACATTAATATTAGGGTTTGAATTAATTAATTCTGTTATTTCTTGAGCAAATAGTTCTCTATCAACAGCAAGGGCATTTCCTGCTGGAACTCTACATTTATCTGCAATATTTATTAAGAAAGAATCTAGAATTCTTAATTCCTGTTTTAATAGTCCACTTGCAACTTCCATATCATTTGATCCAAGACTATTGCTGCATACTAATTCTCCCAAGTTATCTGTATGATGAGCCCCTGTAGTCTTGTTAGGGCGCATTTCATACAAATCAACTTTCATGCCTTGTTTGGCTAATTGTAAGGCAGCCTCTGTTCCGGCTAATCCTCCACCGATTACTCTTATTTTCAATTTTTATAAGTTTTCTAGCTAATAGTACAAATAATTGTATTTAATATATATTAAATTTAGTGTGGTGCCAATGGTAATGTATCATTATAATTTGACATATATACAAAAGTATACAAAATCCAAGGAGTAAACCATTTTGAACCGCCATCAAGTATTGTTTTTATTGCTTCTTTTGAATTTTTGACTTTTATGAGGCCTCGGTTAGAGGTTAAATTGTCGTAGACATCGCAAATCATAACTATTTGGCTATATAAGCTTATTTGCTCACCAGAAATTCCATAAGGATAACCGGATCCATCATTTTTTTCATGATGTTCAAGAGCTACTAATGCTATGCTTTCCGATAATCTCATTTCTTTTTTTAGTATTCTGTATCCCACCTGAGGGTGTAATTGGATTAATTTTGATTCTTTTGATGTTAAAGTTTGTTTTTCTACGATTTCTTTTGGGATTTTTAGTTTCCCAATATCGTGAAGCATTGCTGCTAATGCAACATCTTTGATTTGTGAATCATTAAGTTTTAATTTATAAGCTAGTGCTGTGCTTAAAACAGCAACGTTAATACCATGAGTATAATTATACTCTCCATAAACTTTTAACTGTGATTTATATATCAGGTCATCTATGGTGAGCAAAGTTTCTTCTACTATTTGATCTCTTACATCTAGATAAATATCTTTGCTGTCTTCTGCACTATCTCTAAGCACAGTGTTAATAGCTCTTTTATAATCATTCTTGATAGATAATTGAGATTTTACAGGTATACAACTTAACTCATTTTCATATGTTATATGTTCAAAGGGGATAGAAGATTTTGGTTCGTCATCTCCTTCTTCATAATCTAGTTTATGTTTAGTTTCTTCTAGCTTTTTTTCGTATTCTTGAGCTAATTTTTCTTTTTCAGGATCTTTGGGTTTTGTTTGAGATTTTCGTCTTTTTGGTTCTTTTATCTGAATTTCTTCAAGATATATTTCATCTTCATCAGTAGATTCTTCAATTATATCTTCTTCAGATTCTACATCCTGATATTCTATGACATCTTCTTCTAGCTCTTCTGTGCTATCAGCATATAAAGAGGAAACGTATCTCAGCTTAAGCAACTTACCAGGAGTGATTTCCTCTCCTGCTCTTAAAATTATCTCTTCATTTTCATTGTATAGATCAAAAGGAAGAATCTTATAGCTTGATATTTCCTCGACTGAAATTAACCGCAATTTTGAACTCCTTCAAAATTTAATGTAAATATTATAACTTTTTTGTGAAAAATATAAAGACTTTTTAAAATAAGTTTTCTATATTTTATTCCCACTCAATTGTACTTGGTGGTTTAGAAGAAATATCATAAACTACTCTATTAATTCCTTCAACTTCATTTATTATACGACTTGAAATCAATCCTAACAAGTCATAAGGAATTTTCACCCAGTCTGCGGTCATGCCATCCAGGCTGTCTACAATTCTGAGTGCTGCAACGTTTTCGTAAGTTCTTTCATCTCCCATTACTCCCACTGACTTAACTGGGAGTAATACTGCGAATGACTGCCAGATTTTATCGTACAAATTGGCTTTTTTAATTTCTTCAACCACGATTGTATCTGCTTTCCTGAGAATTTCAAGTCTTTCTTTTGTTATCTCACCTATAATTCTTATAGCCAGACCTGGCCCTGGAAATGGTTGTCTGTTAATAATTTCAAGAGGAATATCAAGTTCTTTTCCGACTAATCTGACTTCATCTTTAAAAAGTTCTCTAAATGGTTCAACTAACTTTAGATTCATTTTTTCCGGTAAACCGCCTACATTATGATGGCTTTTAATAGTTACAGAAGGCCCTTTAAATGATATGCTTTCAATTACATCAGGATACAAAGTTCCTTGAGCTAAGAATTCTACATTTTCGATCTTTTTAGCTTCTTCTTCAAAAACTTTAATAAATTCAAATCCGATTGTTTTACGTTTTTGCTCAGGATCAGTAATATCTTTTAAAGCATTAAGGAATCTTTCTTCTGCATCTACATAAATAAGGTCTATGTGAAAATTATTCCTAAAAACATTGACTACTTTTTCTGCTTCATTTGCTCTTAATACACCATTATTGACGAAAATACATTTAAGTTGATCGCCAACGGCTTTATGTAATAAAACTGCTGCAACTGATGAATCAACTCCACCGCTTAAGCCGCAAATTATATTTTTATCACCAACTTTTTCTCGAATTTCTTTAATTTGAGTTTCAATAAAGCTTTTCATATTCCAATTTGAGTCACATTGGCAGGTTGAAAATATGAAGTTTCTTAAAATTTCTATTCCATTATTTGTATGTGCTACTTCCGGATGGAATTGAACCCCGTATAGCTTTCTCTGATAATCAGCAATTGCAGCAAAAGGAGTATTATTGCTCAATGCTAATTGAGTAAAACCATCTGGAACCTGGTCTACTTTATCCCCATGACTCATCCAGACTGGTAATTCAGATGCATCGATATTATCAAATAATCCGGTAGTATTTTTAATCTCAATAATAGCTCTTCCATATTCTCTTTTGTTAGAATAGCCAACTTTACCGCCTAACAAGTGAGACATAAGCTGCATGCCGTAGCAGATTCCTAATACTGGAATACCTAAAGAAAATATTTCTTTGCTGCAAATTGGTGCATCCTGATCATATACACTTGATGGACCGCCTGATAGGATTATTCCCTTAGGGTTAAATTTTCTTATTTCTTCTAAACTGTAATTAAATGGGTGAATTTCGCTATATACTTTTTGTTCTCTTATTCTTCTTGCAATTAGTTGTGTATATTGAGAGCCAAAATCTAAAATAAGAATTTTATCTAAATTACCTACTTCCAGCATTATTCCATCCTCATGTCCGCTAATTACTATTTAATCCAGTCTATAATTGGGTGCTTCTTTGGTTATAATTACGTCGTGTACGTGACTTTCTTTTAGTCCAGCCTGAGTAATTTTTACAAATCTGGATTTTTCTCTTAATTCCTGTAAATTTTTTGCTCCAATGTACCCCATACCTGATCTTAAGCCACCAATAAGCTGATATATGCTTGATGATAAGCTGCCTCTATATGGTACTTTTCCTTCAATTCCTTCAGGTACAAGCTTTACATCATTATCTTCATGGCTTTGGAAATATCTGTCTTTGCTGCCTTTTTTCATAGCACCGATTGATCCCATGCCACGATAGAGTTTATAGCTTCTTCCCTGATAAAGGATTGTTTCCCCGGGGCTTTCTTCTGTTCCTGCGAATAGGCTTCCAATCATTACTGAGCAGGCACCTAATGCTAGGGCTTTTACAATATCACCTGAATATTTGATACCGCCATCTGCAATTATAGGGATGTTATATTTATTAGCGATTTTTTGAGATTCCATAATGGCAGTAACCTGAGGTACGCCAACTCCGCTAACAATTCTTGTTGTACATATTGATCCTGGACCTACTCCAATTTTTATAGCATCAACTCCAGCTTTAATTAGAGCTTCTGCTGCTTCTCCTGTTGCAATATTTCCTGCAATTAATTGTATGTTTGGGAATATTTGTTTCATTTCTCTAACAGCGTTTACTACATTTTGGGAATGTCCGTGCGCTGTATCTATGCAAATAACATCGACCCCTACGTTAAGTAAGGCTTGAATTCTTTCATCTCTATCATTTGCTGGGCCAACTGCCGCACCTGTTCTTAGTCTTCCTAAATTATCTTTACAGGAATGAGGATACTGTATTGCTTTTTCAATATCCTTAATCGTAATTAAGCCTTTTAGTTCGTAATTATCGTTTATAACAAGGAGTTTTTCTATTTTATTTTTATGTAATAGTTTTTTAGCTTCTTCAAGAGGGGTTCCAACAGGAGCTGTAACCAAATTTTCTTTGGTCATTACATCTTCTATTTTTTGTCCCAAATTGGTTTCAAATCTTAAATCCCTGTTTGTTAAAATACCCACTAACTTACCATTTTTAGTTATTGGGAGTCCTGAAATGGAGAATTTCCTCATTACTTCAAGAGCTTCATATATTTTTTGCTCAGGATCCATCGTAATTGGGTCTGCTATCATTCCGCTTTCGGATTTTTTTACTTTTTCTACTTCGAGCGCCTGCTCTTCTATAGACATATTTTTATGTATAATGCCTAAACCACCTTCTCGTGCAATGCTAATAGCAAGCCTTGAGTCGGTTACGGTATCCATTGCAGCACTGATAATTGGTATATTTAAATCTATCGATTGTGTTAATTTTGTTGATATATTGACGTCTTTTGGTAATACATCCGATTCCTGAGGCAAAAGCAGGATATCATCAAATGTCAGTCCTTCTATAATTTTATTATCGATCATATTCCACTCCCACTATTGTAAAGTATTTAATATTTATAACATTTATTTAAGTTTTTGTGTATTTTTATACAAAAAAATCCTCATAATTCAGAGGATTTTTAGTTATCTGCATTTTCATCTTGCTCAAAGATTGAGTTGTAGACATTATCAAAGCGTTTGTCTTCCATTGAGGCAATCAGCTCATCGATATTTTTTATTTTATCTAGAGCAAATGATATTTCAGCGGTTAAAACGCAGTCATTACAAAGTAGATGTTCATTGTAAGTTACTGATCCTGCAAGAAATTTTTCTTCACCGCAGCACTGGCATTGAAAGCTTTCATAAGCTGATTCTGGTGATTCCTCAATATCATCTATTTTCATTTGTTCTACGGTTTTTTGAAGAGATTCTATGACTTCCAGGTTTTTTTCTTTATTCATATCGAATTCCTTTTTTATAGTATTAACTAAAACTACAAATGTGTAAAGTTTTAGCAAATAAATGTTAAATAAGATTTGTTGTGTCTGGTTTTATTTTGTATTGTTAAATCCTGACAGCAAGAAGTATCTAATATTGTCTTATATTCCACATATAAGGCTATACTAAATTATACTATTTATAATTAAATTAGGCTAATTTAAGCTATTAAATCTAAACCTTTTCTGATTTTTTTAGCTTCTTCTTGTACTTCCGGATCCAGTAATGAATGTAGTGTTGATTGTAGTTTATCAGTTAGAAGTTCAGCGAGTGTTTTCTCTCCAAGAACAAAATCTGGGCCAATAACATCCTTCCCTGCTTTTATATAATTATTAATAGTGTTTTTATCTGACATCATAATAGTCCTGGGATCAGGGCTTCGATATCCCTGAAACGGGATATTATTTTTTAGTAGGATTAAGCGAGATATAGAGTTGGTCATGATAATAACCTCCTCAGTCTTAATAATTGTTTAACGATCAGTATATGAGAGCTATATGGGAAATATTGTTTTGTTTTATTTTTAGTATTAGAGGTATTCATAGTTTAATGTTATATAAAGGTTGTTAGAATTTTATGAGTAATATGTGAAAGTTTAGTAAGAAAAGTGAAATTAAATAAAAGAAATTTATTAAGCTAATAATATAAGATAGTAATAAATATGCTAAAATGTACAGGTGGTGGTATTCTGGCAACTTGATGGAGGATTATTTTATTAAAGTATACGGCAAATTAACTGGTCTTAAAAAAAGTCAGATTTCACAATTAGAAAAATTGTATAAAAAAAAGATTCAGGCTAATCAAATTATTACATTTGAATTGGCTGAAACAATAGCAGAAATTAGTCATGAAATAAACAAAGAAGTCGCTATTATTATAAATAGACGAGGACAGATAATAAATATTACTGTTGGCGATGCTAGTAGTATAAGTCTTCCCAAATTTAAAAATGTAAGAGAGGGCATATCTCGATTATGTGGTCTCAGATGCATTCATACTCACCCTGATGGTAGTTCAAAACTAAGCAAACTAGATTTAACAGCTTTAGCAGGCTATAGATTTGATGCAATTGCGGCTATCGGTGTTGATCCTGAAAGTAAATTCAGCAGAAAGTTTGGAGACAATCCTAAATTTGCTGATTCTATAGAAATTGCACATTTAGTGCCGGGTAAGGATGAAGCAGGAAATCTCTGGAGAATTATAGGTCCAACTACTGTCAGAAAAGCAAGTTTGGAAGATTTTGAAAAGCAACTTGAAGAGATCGAATATGAGTTTTCAAAAAGTGATAGTCTAATTATATCTTCAGATGAAGAAAGAGCTATATTAGTTAGTCTACAAACTCAGGAGCTAAATGACTTTCAGACAAAAGACTCCTTATTTGAACTTAGTCAACTAGCTATTACAGCAGGAGCTGAAGTTCTGGGAGAAGTTGTTCAGAAAAAAGCTACTCCTGATTCTGCGACTTATATTGGTTCAGGAAAAGCCAAAGAAATAGCTCTTTTAGTTCAGGAAAAAGCGGCTAATATCGTAATTATTGATGATGAACTTTTACCAAGGCAGCAGAAGACTTTAGAAGATATTATCGGAGTCAAGACTATAGATAGAACCGAATTAATTCTTGATATTTTTGCTCAAAGAGCTAAAACCAGAGAAGGAAAGCTACAAGTAGAGCTTGCTCAGTTAAAATATTTATATCCACGCCTTGTTGGCGCAGGTTTATCATTAAGCAGGCAAGGTGGCGGAGGAATTGGTGGTGGAATTGCTACCAGGGGCCCTGGTGAAACCAAGCTGGAAATTGATAGACGCAGAATTAGAGAAAGAATCAATATTCTTGAAGCAGAAGTAGAACAGATAAAAGCCCAGAGGAATTATCAAAGACGTCAGAGACAAGCTAATAAGGTTCCTGTTGTTTCTATAGTCGGATATACAAATGTAGGTAAATCCACATTGTTAAACGCTTTATCAGATTCTGATGTGCTTGTCGAGAATAAACTTTTTGCTACTTTAGATCCTACTATCAGAAAAATTAAGCTTCCCGATTTATCTACTGCCCTATTAACAGATACAGTTGGTTTTATACAGAGGTTACCGACTTCTCTTGTTGCTGCATTTAGAGCAACGTTAGAAGAAACTTCACAGGCTGATGTGATAGTGCATGTGATTGATCCGATTCATCCGGCATGTAATGAACATATAGATACTGTTTATGAAATTTTAGTAGAGTTAAATGCTTATGATAAGCCTATAATTACTGTAATTAATAAGTCTGATCTTATTAAGGATGAAAGTGTTCTTGATGAATTGCTTGATAAAGTTCCTAATCCTGTTACTATTTCAGCTCTCAACAGAAAAGGATTTGGAAAACTGTTGATTAAAATTCAGCAAATCCTTGCTGAGCAAAAAACTCCTGAGTTAAGGACGTAAATATTTACACATTTTTTCATATGTCATCACGAGGTGGCTAAGCCACTCTTCTCAGTCATCAATCCTTCTAATAATACGCAATGCCATCACGAAGTGCACTATCATTAGTCATCAATCATAGTCTAATTACCAAGATTAATGAATTTAAAAAAGGTGACTGTGTCACCGTGCTGATCTTTCCAATTCTGAATAATAGCTTTTAATAGTAAAATAGATAGATTGCCACAGATTCCTTCGGAATCTTCGCAATGACAAAATTGATTAATGTTGTACATTTTTTATTTCCTGGATAATTTCTTAGTTCAAAATTAATATTTTTGTTCCACATTTGTATCTTTAAATTGAAATTTCTTCGCAGTAAAATAGGGTTGCTTAGAATATGAGTGTTTTTAACGTTGTCTAATTCAGGAGTTTTTTGAAAATTGAAAGCAGCTGTTTATAAACAAAAAAAAGTCGAGGTTGTTGATATAAATAGGCCTGTATTAACCGATAATGGGGCTATTATAAAAGTACACGGTTGTGGGCTTTGTGGTTCAGATATTGTGAAATATAAAGAAGATCTTGTTCCAACAGGCACTGTTTTAGGGCATGAAGTAGTAGGCGAAATTGTAGAATTAAGAACAGAAAATGAGAATTTCAAGGTTGGTGATAAAGTAGTACTTGGACATCATGTTCCTTGTTTTCAATGTAGATATTGTAAAAATGAAAGTTATTCAATGTGCAGGAATTTTAAGGAGTCTAACATAATTCCTGGCGGGTTTGCCGAGTATATTTATGTATCAGCTGCTCATTTGGATAGTACTATTTTTAAAATTAATGGTGAATTATCAGATATAGAGGCGTCTTTTACTGAGCCTGTGGCATGTTGCTTAAGAGCTATTAAAAGAGCAAATATCGGTGTTGGCGATAACGTATATATCATTGGTCTTGGCTCTATTGGTTTAATTATGGGACAACTGGCAAAGCATTATGGTGCCAGAGTTGCAGGATGTGATTTATTAGATGAAAGAATTTCCTTGGCACTTGAGCTGGGATTTGATGAGGCTTATAAATATACAACTCTTGAAGAAACCAGAAATCTTTATATGTTGAAAACTAACCATATAGGTGCAGATAAGGTATTTCTTACTTCCGGCAGTTTAAGTACGATACCTTTAGCTGTAAGTTTAGTAATAGATGGAGGAGTGGTAGTTGTATTTGCCAGTGTTCCTTCTGAAGAAGATGTATTTGCTAATAATGACATTTATTATAGAGAATTAACAATAATGGGCAGCTATTCTCCCTCTCCACAGGATTTGTGCGATTCGTTAAATCTTCTGAAAAATAATATAATTAAAGTAGGCAATTTTACTACGGCTTACGATTTAAATAAAATAGATGAAGCAATTAATGACACGGTAACAAATAAAATAATTAAGGCGTATATTAAGCTATGACAACAATGAATGCAGTACTCTTTTATGAACCGGGAGTTGTTAAATATAAAGAAATTGATGTTCCTGATTTAGAAGTTGGCGAGGTTTTAGTTAAAGTTGAAACGGCACTTACTTGTGGGACTGATATTAAAACTTATAAAAGGGGGCATCCTCTTTTAATCAAGACAGTACCTTCAGGTTTTGGGCATGAATTTGCAGGTATAATCGACAGAGTAGGCAGCGAGGTGACAGATTTTAAGATTGGACAGCGTGTTGTTGCTGCTAATTCTGCTCCCTGCGATAATTGCTATTACTGTAGAATACAAAGATATAATTTGTGTGAAAATTTGAATCTTTTAAATGGAGCTTATGCTGATTACATAAAAATTCCGGCACAAATTGTAAAGCATAATTTGCTGACAATTCCTGACAATTTATCATTTGAAGAAGCTGCCTTTACTGAACCACTTGCTAATGTAGTACATGGAGCAGAAAAATCCGATATTATTCCTGGGTCAACTGTTGGAATTGTAGGACTTGGGCCTATTGGGCTTATGTTTGTCAGACTTGCTAAATTAAAAGGGGCAAGGGTAATAGCATGTGGGAGAAATCCTCTTAAATTAAAACTTGCTAAAGAATTTGGCGGTGCTGATGAAGTTATAAATCTTCGAGAAGTTTCTAATCCTAAGGAAGTTATTATGTCATTAACTCCGGAAGGAAAAGGACTGGATTTAGCAATTGAGGCGGTTGGACTGCCTGAGTTATGGGAAGCCGCAATAGATCTTACCAGAAGAGGTGGAACCGTTCACTTCTTTGGAGGATGCAAGTCTGGAACTAAAATTGAACTTGATACAAGACGAATTCATTATGATGAAATTAAAATTATAAGTATTTTTCATCATACTCCTTATCATGTGCGTGAAGCGCTAAGGTTGATAAGTGAAGGTCTTGTCGATGTTAAACAATTAATTACTCATAAAATGCATATTTCTCAGATAGATGATGCAATTAAACTCCATCAGGAAGGTAAAGCTATAAAAGTTGCATTAAGAACATAAAAAAAGAGGCTTTTGCCTCTTTTTTTATGTTTATTATTTGTAATTAACTTACAGTTATTTCTTCTTGAACTTTTTCTTTAGCAGTATTTTTGAGGTCTCTAATACTCAATCCGATTCTGTGTTCTTGTGGAGTGAATCTTTTAATTAATACTTCAATTTCCTGACCAACTGTTAATTCGTTGAATGGATTTATATTTTGCTCATCAGACATTTCAGCTGCAGGAAGTAAAGCTTCTACTCCAGGGAATATATCAATAAATGCACCAAAGTTAGTGATTTTATTAACTATACCTTTAACAATCTGTCCTTCTTCAAATTTACCCTCAATTTTTACCCATGGATTTTCTTCCATTCTCTTGAGGCTTAAGCTAATTCTATTGAGCTCAGTATCAATTTTTAGAACCTTAACTGTAACAGATTGACCTAAAGCTAAGATATCAGAAGGATGTTTTACACGTTGCCAGGACATTTCAGAAATTGGAAGTAATCCGTCAATGCCTTTAATGTCAATGAATGCACCGAAATCTGCGATTCTAACTACTTCACCTTCGACTATCTGATCAACTTCGAGGTTTGCAATTACCTTTTCTACAACTTTTTCTCTTTCTTCAGCCAGAGCCAATCTTTGGCTAAGAATTAATTTATTTCTCTTTGGATCAGCTTCTAATATTTTAGCTGGAATATCCATACCGATAAGCCCGTCGTGAGGAGTGCCGGTTCTTAATTGGCTGGAAGGAATGAAGCCTCTTAGACCAAGAACTTTTACTAATACGCCGCCTTTAACTAATGATATAACTTTTGTTTCAATAGTTTCATCTTTTTGACGAAGTTCTTCAAGTTGGGACCAGCTTCTGGCTTGAGAAACTCTCTTTAATGATAAAGTTAATTGTCCATCTTCATTTTCTTCTCTGAGGATGTAGAATTCTTTCTTTTCTCCAACAGATACTATTTCTTCCGGATTTTCAAACGGGAGATTTGAGATTTCTTTGAAAGGAACACAAGCTTCAGTCTTGCCACCAATGTCAACGAGTAACTGGCTTTTTTCGATTTTTACTATTACCCCTAGTACTACCTCAGCAACCTTGAAGTTGTAGTCAAAAGATTCCATTAAAAGTTTTTCGAATTCCGTCAAATTGCCTGATTCAATTTTGTCAAGAGCTTTAATCACTGTTTTTATTCTCCTATTCTTTCAATAA
>Ga0154603_1198_pt3 | contig 13681 bp, 14 predicted proteins | sample RifGroF2_FD_116032 | JGI IMG/M metagenome (GOLD analysis project Ga0154603, IMG submission 116032) | Candidatus Melainabacteria bacterium GWF2_32_7 | reverse complement strand
GCTGGTGCATTAATTGTTAAAAAATCCGAAGATGATATAAATGATATTTTAGCAATAGATATGCACGCTGACGGTTCTAAGGCCAGTGAGTTAAAAATCCCGTTAAATGGCAAAAACTGTCCATTAGTAGAACCTAAGACTGAGAAGAAACAGCAAGTAGACATGAATGGACGTGAAATATATAAATTTGCAGTAAGAGTTGTACCTGAATCAATTCTTAATGCTATTAATGCAGCTGGATTAAGTATTGATGATATCGATTATTTAATTCCGCATCAGGCTAATATGCGTATAGTACAAGCTATAACAGAAAGATTAAATCTTAAAGAAGATCAAGTAATAGTTAATCTTGATAAATATGGTAATACATCTACAGCTTCTATTCCTATAGCTTTAACAGAAGCTTTAGGAAATAAAGTGTCCACACCTTCAAGGATGGTAATGTGCGGTTTTGGAGCAGGTTTAACCTGGGGAACTGCAATTGTTAACTGGAGAGCTAAAGATAAACGATTAAGCCAATAAGTAACTTAGGTGAGTGAGAATGAGTAAAATTGCATTTATATTTCCCGGACAGGGATCACAATATGTAGGTATGGGGTTGGATTTTTACAATTCCTCAGAAACTGCAAAAAAAATATTTAACCAGTTTAATGAAGTATTAGGCAAAAATCTCTCAGGTATTTGTTTTGAAGGTCCTGAAGAAGATTTGAAACAAACAATTAATACTCAACCGGGTATCTTAGCTATATCTATAGCTGCTTATTTATTATTAAAAGAAAAAACAGGTATAAAGCCTGATTATGTAGCTGGTCACAGTCTTGGTGAGTATGCAGCATTGTATGCAGCAGGTGTAGTTGAACTGGAAGACGTAATTAAACTTGTTCAAAGAAGATCTGAATTAATGAGCCAGGCACAAGCTGGTAGTATGACAGCTATTCTAGGTATGGATGATGAAAAATTAGCTGAAATGTTAAAAAAAGCTTCAGTTCATGGTATAGTTACCGTTGCAAATTATAATACTCCTGATCAAACAGTAATTACAGGTGAGGTTAAAGCTGTTGAAGCTGCAAATCAAGTTGCTTCAGAAATAGGCGCAAAAAGAGTAATCCCACTCGCAGTTAGTGGAGCTTTCCATTCACCTGTAATGAAAGAAGCATCAGATCAGTTTGCTGATTGGGTAGCTAATTTTAATATCAAAGATGCAACAGTTCCAGTTATTACCAATGTTGATGCAAAACCAACAACTAAAAAAGAAGAATTCTCTTTAAAAATGGTAGATCAAATTTATTCATCGGTATATTGGAAACAAAGCATTAGCTACATGATAGAGCAGGGCGTTGATACTTTCATAGAAATAGGGCCAGGTAAAGTCTTATCTGGTATGGTTAAGAAAATATCAAGGCCAGCTAAAGTATATAATGTAGCAGATATGGCTACATTAGAAGAAGTAATTAATACGTTAAATATACAGGTAACAGTTTAGTATAAGGATTTGAACTATGAGTGATATAAAAAAAATTGCTTTAGTCACAGGTGCATCAAGAGGCATAGGTAAAGTTTGTGCAGTAGAACTTGCTAAGATAGGATATGTTGCTATTATCAATTACTATCCTGGCTGCGATGATGATGCAAATTCTGTAGTAAAAGAAATCCAGGAATTAGGCGGAGAAGCAAAAGCCATTGCTGCAGATGTGACTGACAGTGCATCTGTGCAAAAAATGGTAGATGAAATTGTTAGTGAATATGGAAGAATTGATGTTCTTGTTAACAATGCAGGTATTACCAGAGACGGACTTTTAATCAGAATGTCAGATGCAGACTGGTTAAGTGTAATCAATACCAATTTAAACAGTATATTCTTTGTAACAAAACCAGTTGCAAAAGTTATGATGAAACAAAGAACAGGTCGTATTATTAATATGGCTAGTATAGTAGGTGTCAACGGTAATCCAGGCCAGGTTAACTATGCAGCGGCTAAAGCTGGTGCTATCGGAATGACAAAAACTCTTGCAAAAGAACTTGGATCACGTGGAATTACCGTTAATGCTATAGCTCCAGGATTCATTGATACACCAATGACACAACATTTAGATACAGCAAAAATTGCTGAAAGAATTCCTCTTGGTAAATTAGGCCAACCTGAAGATATAGCAGCTGTTGTTACATTCCTTGTAACAACAGGTACATATATAACCGGCCAGGTTATAGGTGTTGACGGTGGTTTAGTAATCTAAGTTAGTTTTTGTAATTAATAAAGATTTACAATAACTAGATTTAAGTGGACAAAGACGTACGGATTTAACAAAATGATTTGTGATAAAATAAGTAAAACTCATAATATGTTCTAGTAGTTAGTGGTTAATAGTAAAAAAGGAGAAAAGAAAATGAGTTCCGCAATATTAGACAGAGTAAAAAAAGTAGTAGTAGAACAGTTAAGTGTTGAAGAATCAGAAGTTACAGCAGATGCTAGTTTTACTGCTGATTTAGGTGCTGATTCATTAGATACAGTAGAATTAGTAATGGCTTTTGAAGAAGAATTCGGTATTGAAATTCCAGACGAAGAAGCAGAAAAAATCATTACAGTTAAAGATGCTGTAAATTACATTGAAGGTCATTCAGCGTAAGAGAAAATTGGTAGATAGGTAATTATGATGAATAAAAATACCAGAAGAGTTGTTGTCACTGGAATGGGAATTGTAAGTCCATTCGGAGTAGGCCGTGACTTGTTCTGGGATAAATTGACAAAAGGTGAGAGCGGAATAAAGCCTATTACCATCACTGATGTAAGCAAACATTCCGTCAGAATAGGTGGTGAGGTAACAGATTTTGATCCGGCTCTCTATATGGATAAAAAAGAAGCTAAAAGAATGGATAGATATACTCAGTTGGGAGTAGTTGCTGCTATTGAAGCAGTAAAAGATGCTAATCTTGATATGAGTAAAGAAGATCCAACCAGAGTAGGTGTGTATGTAGGTAGTGCAGCTGGTGGTATTGCTACAATTGAGCAGAATCACCGCGCTATAATGGAAAAAGGACCATCAAAATGCAGTCCATTTACAGTTCCAATGATGATTGTAGATATAGCTGCAGGTAGAATTTCTATTATGTTTAATGCCAAAGGCCCAAACAAATGTATAGTTACGGCTTGTGCTACTGGCTCACACTCAATTGGTGATGCATTTAAAACTATCAAAAGTGGTGATGCTGATGTAATGTTGGCTGGAGGCTGCGAAGCACCGTTAACACAGTTAGCAATAGCTGGATTTACTGCTGCAAGAACATTATCATCAAGAAATGAAGAGCCTACAAAAGCAAGCAGACCTTTTGATAAAGACAGAGATGGCTTTGTAATGTCAGAAGGTGCTGGAATTTTAGTATTAGAAGAGCTAGAGCATGCTTTAGCCAGAGGTGCTAGAATTTATGCTGAAATGGTTGGTTACGGAGCTTCAGCTGATGCTAATGATATAGTTGCTCCTTGTCCTGATGGCGATGGTGCAGCTAGAGCTATAGAAGAAGCTCTTAAAAATGCAGCTTTACAACCAACAGAAGTACAGTACATAAATGCTCATGGTACTAGTACATCTTTAGGTGACATTGCTGAAACTCTTGCGATTAAGAGGGTATTTGGTGATTATGCTAAGAATGGACTTCTTGTAAGTTCAACTAAAAGTATGGTTGGCCACTTACTTGGCGCAGCTGGTGCAATTGAAGCAGCAGCTTGTGTAAAAGCAATAGAAACCAGTATAGTTCCTCCAACAATAAATTTAGATAATCCAGATGAACAATGTGATCTTGATTATGTTGCACACGAAGCAAGAAAAGCAGAAGTGAACGTAGCTATATCAAATTCGTTTGGATTTGGAGGGCATAACGCTTCTTTAATATTCAAAAAGTATGAATAACTTTCTTAAATAATAATCTATAAAAAGCGAGAGTAAAACTCTCGCTTTTTAGTATTGCGGGCTTATATTCTATTGGTTAATTGTTACTCTGAAATTAGTATGATAATTTTCATAAAGCTATTTGATAGGAGAATTTTATGATTATTACAAACATGCCTAAATTATTTATAACATTATTTTTAATTGGTGTTTTATCGGTAATTACTTCTTGCACTAGACCTGGTCAGCCCACAGGAGGAGCAGGCCCTACAGAGCAAGATCAAATGCAGACACAGCAAAATCAAACTTGTCCAGTAGAAGAGTCTGGCGACACAGGCACTGAGGCTGGTGGAACAGGTACTGGGAATGGCTATTAATTAATACCGCCTATAAATAGGGAAAACAGCAAATAAATAAAAGAGCTTATTAAAATAAGCTCTTTTATTTATTTGCTAACCATTGCAGTGCAATTCGTAAAAGCTCTTCAGGATCATTTTTATTTTGGGCTATAGTCAGACTTTTTTGAAGACTTTCTTCTATTTCGTCTCTTGAATAACCTAAAGATAATAATACCGATTCGGTTTCAAGGAAGCTTTCTTTTTCTTCATTGGAGTCAAATTGATGAGCTGCTACAAATTCAGGCTCAATTTTATCACGCCAGTTAGTTAATTTATCTTTCAATTCAAGTATTACTCTTTGTGCTAGTTTAGGGCCTACTCCCTTTGTTTTTGTTAAGGCTTTGGCATCACCTCGAATTACTGCACTTACAAGTTCGTGAGATCCTAATTCTCCAAGCATCATTAAGGAAACTTTAGTTCCGATACCTGATACACTCTGTAAAACATTAAATAGATCTCTTTCTTCACGAGTTAGAAACCCACAAAGGTACATAGCATCTTCTTTATGGATTAAAGCGGTATATATAGTTACCATTTGATCTGCATCAGAAAGAGAATTAATAACTCTTTTATTGGTTGAAATTAAGTAACCAATGTTATTTACTTCAACTGTAATATTGTAATCTGGTGGATTTTCAACTTTTGATACGACAATTCCTTTTAAGTAGTTAATCATTCTAATACCAGTCCAGTATTTCTAATTAATTCTAAATCATCTTCAGGTGTAATACCTGTTGTTGTAAGGTAATTACCAACTAAAAGTGCATTAACACCTGCTTTTATACCCATTTCCTGATATTCTTTAGAAAATCTTGTCGCTCTGCCTCCGGCGTATCTAATCAAGGATTTAGGAAGAGCTATTCTAAAGATTGCCAGAGTTTTTAAGATTTCCTCTTCATTAATAGCATCTTGATAGTTTTCAAACGGAGTGCCTGGAACAGAATGGAGAAAATTTACAGGAACAGATTTTGGATTTAGTTCAGCAAGCTCAACTGCTAATTCAATTCTCTGTTTTCTGGTTTCTCCCATACCAATTATACCACCAGTACAAGCTTCAATTCCATAAGATTGCACTAATTTAATTGTATTAACTCTATCTTCGTAACTATGTGTTGTACAAATTTCATTATGATATGATTTGCAGGTGTTCAAGTTATGATTATATCTTTCAACTCCTGCATCTTTAATTTGTTTAACCTCATTTTCATTTAAAATCCCAAGTGAACAGCAACAATGCAGACCATCAATATTTGTCACTGTTTCAAGCATTTTGATAATTTGAGAAAAATCCTCATTAGCAGGCTTTCTGCCTGATGTTACTATACAAAATCTTGATGCTCCGTTTTCTTTTGAACTTAAAGCAGCTTTTTTCACCATTTCTAAAGAAACTAACGGATGTGTTTCTATTGTAGTTTTATAATGTGAACTTTGGGAGCAGTATCTGCAATCTTCCTGACATTTTCCTGTCTTTGCACTAATTATGCTGCAAAATTCCACCTTATTATCGAAATTTTCACGGGTTATATTTGCTGAAATTGATATTAATTCTTCAATTGGTAAATTATATAACTCTAAAAGTTCGTCAACTTTCTCTTTGATAAGCATTTTTACTTCCTTGTTAGATTATTTAGTAATACTTAAGCTTACAACATTATAAAAATAACTAGAATTATAAGCAATAAAAAATGAGTCTGGCTTGTTAATTAGTAATAATTGTCAAATCATTCATAGTAATACACTCCAATCGCTAGTTAATTTTATTATAAAATTCTCAAAACATCCACGCCACCCATATGGAGAGTGATACTATTTTGCGTTCAATAAAGTATATTAATTCCGTCACTGGTGCTAATGCACATAATTAAGTCCTCGTTGGAATGATTGATGACTTAAATAAGTGATGTTATTACCTTCGCATTTTCAAGGCTCCTCCATAAACATACTTTATTTTCATACTCGATAGACTGCGAATTAGTATTAGAAACGATTCCCCTGTCATTGCGAGGGCTTTAGCCCGTGGCAATCTATCCATTTTACATTTAAAAGCTCGTATTCATAATTGGTAAGATCCTCACGTCGCTCCTCATGATGACAGTGTGTATTATTGGAAGAATTGATGACTTGGGAAAGTGACTGTGTCACCCCGCAATGATAATGCGTATTATTGGAAGGATTGATGACTTGGAAAAGTGACTGTGTCACTCAGGATAACAATTCGGGAAAATATAACTTATTAACAAGAAAGGGGGAAATATTCTTCGTTACTATGATTATTACTTTGTAGACCATGGTATTTTAGATCCTCCCCCCGTCTTTTCTACTCTAGGTTCGACTGTGAACACTCAGTACTGAGAAATGCTCTATATCAGAACTTTTTCAGATCAACTAGTAACTATTGAATTTGTATATTTCTCTAACAAGACCAACTTTAGATTTTACCCCGAAAAGTCTGAATAGATATGCCAATCTTCGTTTAACATAACCCACTGAATATCCCGTTTTCTCTGCCATCTCGGTATTGGTTTTTTCCTGGATAACGAAATCAATGAGTGTTTTGTCAAGATCATCGATTGTCATAAGCATACGTTGACTCATAATGTTTTCCCCTTTTCTTTAACATCCAGCTACGTATATGGTAAGGTGATAAATATTGTCTAGCAGAGGTTTTTACATTAGTTAAGATTTTTTATATTCTGATTACCGATTAGTATGACATTTTTTCTGTATTTAGTTTCTAACTTATCCCAGACTTTAGCTAAATTTTGCTGTTTTACCTGATTATGTAGCGAATCAAATAAGGAAAGTTGCGAATGATGTTCTTCTGTCAGATTTTCCAGGACTACGCCTGAGCTTCTATAAATTATATTAGGGTTGAAAATATCACAAAAAACTTTGTTGATAGATTCAAAAATCTCGAATTCCCAATTTGTCGGATGGACTAAAACGTGTTTTGAAGAATAAACTTTGAAGTCTTTTGTTCTTAGCATAATTCCTATTGTTTGAGTTTTTTGTCTTAATTTTCTTAATTTAGTACAGGCCCTATGAGCATGATAATAAATAGAATCTTTAATATATTGTTCATTTGAGGTGAATTTCCCAAAAGAACTGGTTTTTTGTATTGATTTAGGTAGGGTAACCTCGTTATTAATTGTATAAACTCTCCTTCCTGTTAGTTCAAGTTTTAGTTCAAGGCCCCTTTTTCCCAGAACTTTATCTGTAAAGCTGTCACTTTGAGTAATAAACTCATAAGCAGTATAAAGGCCAAATTTATTCAAAAGAGAAACTGTATTTGCTCCCATTCCCCAGATATCGATTAAATCAGTTTTTATAAGCTCATTATCTATATCCTGGAAGCTTATTTCATAGATTCCATTTAATTTTTTAGCTCTTCTGGTCGCCAGCTTTGCAAGAGTCTTAGTTGAGCTTACTCCTACAGATACGGGAATTCCAACATTATTTTTTACTGCATTTCTAATACTTAATGCTATCTCCAAATATGATTTCCTATAGAGTTTATCTAATCCTGTAAGGTCAATGAATGCTTCATCAATAGAATAGACCTCAACAGTGGGACTAAAATCTTTTAAAACTCTTATTATCCTTGCTGAAATTTCTTCATATAAATCGTGTTTTCCTACAATATAATGTACTTGCGGAAATATTTTTTTTGCCTGAAAAACTGGCATGGCCATTTTTACACCAAGTTCTTTTGCTTCCCTTGATCGAGCTATAACACAACCGTTATTGTTACTCATAACGCAGACAGGTTGATTTAATAAGGCTGGATTTATTAATTGTTCACAAGATGCAAAGAAAGAATCACAATCAACGAGAGCGATTGCTTTCAAAGTAGAAGTATTCATTGAATAACTCCTTTTAAAAAATAATAAAGCTTGTTTACAGCTGGGTAAAGTTGTATTTATTTAGAATTTTAATTTTCTAACAATACCGGTTACAATGCCGAATATCTGTAATTCCTGTTGTGCTTTTATGACCGGGTAAGCTTGATTTGCAGGTTCTAATGTGATGTCTCCTTTCTCTTTCCAATAAAATTTTATGGTAAACTCTCCATCAACCATTGCTACAACGATATCACCATTTTGAGGTTCACGACCTTTTTCCACAATTGCGATATCATTTTCAAGAATACCGGCATCAATCATGGAATCTCCAACAACGCGTACAGATAAAGTTGATGCAGGCTTTTGAATGAGGAGATTATCAAAGGATAATCTTTCAATAAGGCAGTCTTCGACAGCAGTGGGAAACCCTGCTCTTACGCCTGATTCAAAATAAGAAATCCCAAAAAGTTCTTGCGATAGTAGAAAATGGTTATTATAAGTTGTCAAACAACCATGATCTAAGAGTTTTTTGAAATACTGCCAGATAGAATTCTTAGACTTATATCCAAGATCCTTACAGATTTGCTCAAAACTCGGAAGAGGCTTATTTCCATAGGTCTCTTTGAGTTTATTTAAAAAATTTTTTTGTTTGCGAGTAATCATATTTTTATTTTATGAACAATTGTTCATAATTGCAATATGTTCTAAAAAAATATTTACAATATGAAAAAACTTTATAAAACAAACTTCCATATTTTGATACAGCTTCTCAATATATTGAGTTGTTGTCATTTAAGATAATACAATTTAATATTAAACTAACGATTAGATATAATGCTGGATTGGTAATGTTTGAATTTATACTTTTTTTAACCTCGTTTTTTATTGTTTTGGCCTCATCCTATCTTTTAACCAGTGTTTTAAGAGTTAAAAGTTTTTTAAATTCGATAATATTTCTTGCTTTAATAAGTGTTTCTCAACTTATAATTAGTGTTGAGATTTTATCGTTACTTAAATTGGTCAATAAAACAGGGCTATTGGGAGTTAATTTTATTATATTAATTACCTCTTGGTTGATATGGAGCTGGAATGGCAGACCAAAGCAGGATTTTGACGAAATTAAAAATGCAAGGATAAAAATATGGCAGGCATTAATTCGAGATAAAATTTTACTTATTTTATTTTGTGGTTTTATTTTTTCAAGTTTAATAAATTTATTTCTTCTGGTATCAGCTCCCACTTGTTTAGGAGATTGTCTGGCATATCATTTAGCAAGGGTTGGAGTCTGGATTCAGAACCAAACTCTTATTCACTATGAAACGACTTGTGTAAGGCAGGTTATCTTTCCTATAAATTCTGACATTTTACTTTTATGGCCGATGATATTTACAAAGAAGGATTATTTGGCCGGATTTTCTCAATATTTTGCATATTGGGGAAATTTAGTAGTCTTATTTGCTTTATTAACTCATTTAAAGCTATCTATAAGAAGGGTTTTATGGACATTATTTATATTTGCTTCATTACCCGTTGTTATTTTACAGTCTTCGAGCACTCAGAATGATTTGGTGCTTGGTTTTTTCCTGTTTAGTTCATTATATTTATTTATAAAACAAGAAAATAAAACGTTAATTTTCTCTGCTATAGCATTGAGTATAGCTTTAGGGATTAAAAGTTCTGTATTCTTTTTCTTGCCTGCAATTGGCTTGGTATATTTATTAATTTCCATTAAAAATAAAGGCAGATATTTCTATAAACCTTTACTTATCTATGTTTCTATACTTATTCCTGCTTTTATAATACTTAGTTCTTTTAGTTATGTTCTTAATTATGTAAATTTTGGCAATCCAATGGGAATTCAGTCATATGTTCAAGAACATGCACAGAATAGCGTGACTTATAAATTTTTTGTTGCTAATTTAATCAGATATTTATTCTCATTTATTGATTTAACCGGATTTGAGGTGACTCATAATCTAAATTTCATCTTTTTATTCTTAAAAGCAGCATTATTCTCCTTTTTTGGAATTAAGGAAGAATATGGAGTAATAGGAACTGAATTAATAACTATAAATACTTTACCGAGTGAAATGTTCGCATTATTTGGGATAATTGGTTTTCTTGTATTTTTACCTTTGATTTTCAGGTATGGATTAATAAGAGTTCTTCATTCTAAAAATAGAACTTTTATAATTGGCCTTACAGGGTTAATTACAGTTATATTTTTGCTGACTATTTCAGCTTTATTAGGCTATAAAGTCTGGAATTTAAGGTATTTAGTAACTGCTATAGTGCTCAGTTCACCTATTTTTGCTTTAAGTTATACAAGGAAAAGAAATTTATTTAAAATTTTAATCTGTTTAATAGCATTATTCAGTTATTTTAAAGTTTCCACCTGTAATTATTTAAGGCCCATAATTCCGACACAGGAAGGCAGAAGTATATTTACCAGTTCAAAAAATGAGTTAAAGTGTTTCTTTGATAATGGCGCGCAATTTTGTCCTGCACTGAGTTATATCAAATTAAATGCACCTGATAACACTAAAATAGGGATTATATTTTCAGAATATGATTTATATTATCCGTTTTTTGAGGAAAATCCCACGTGGAGAATCTCCCAATTAAATTATCAAGACCTAATAAGACGCAAAAACTTTAATGCCTATGATTTTTTGGTCATATCAGGAAAAGAGCAAAGTATTTATGAATATAATAAAGAAAAAATGAGTATAAAAAGCATTGATTTCAGTAAAATTCCAGATAATTTTGAACTTGTTAATCTAAATTATTCACAGAAAAAACCTGCATATTATGTCTACAAAAAAGTTCATGATTAATTATTAATCACAATATTTTTTGCCTGTAAGCTTTTCAGGCAGAAAATCCTGCTTAGCTTTTGGATTTTCGTGAGTGTAAACATAATCACTGCCAAAACCATATTTTGAAGCGTCTTTATAATGGCTGTCTTTTAGGTGATCGGGCGGTGGGTAACTTTCACCTTTAATCTCAATATCATGAAGGGCCATATCTATAGCCTTTATAGCCTCATTTGACTTAGGAGCTTTTGCTACGTATATTGTTGCTTGTGCTAAAGGAATTCTTCCCTCCGGAAAACCAAGAAGCTCAACAGCTTTAAATGCATCCAGGGCAATATTAAGTGCCATAGGATCAGCATTACCAACGTCTTCACTGGCAGTTACTATTAATCTTCTTGCAATAAACCTGGGATCTTCTCCACTAGAAATCATTTTAGCTAACCAATAAATAGCTGCATCAGGATCAGAGCCTCTTAAACTTTTCTGGAAAGCTGAAGCATGATCATAATGCTCTTGCAGTCCATACTTTACATAGCGTTTTTGTATTAATTCTTCAATTAGATCCAAAGTTAATATTCTTATATTATCTCTAATAGGGCAAGCAAAATATGAAGTTTCAACCAGATTTAGTGCAATTCTTGCGTCTCCCTGAGAATGTTTAACAATAAACTCTCCTATTTTTGGATCAATATTTATTTTTCCATACTTATCTATAAGATATTTATAACCTTTTCGGGTAATTTTTAGCAGGTTTTCATCATCAATAGGTCTTAATAACAGTACCTGAACTCTTGAAATCATAGCCGGCACTACTTGAAAAGAAGGGTTTTCAGTGGTTGATCCTATAAGATATATGGTTCCGTTTTCAAGATGAGGTAAAAGCGCATCCTGCTGGGTTTTAGTGTATCTATGAATCTCATCGATAAAAACAATAGTTTTTCTGCTTGAAGTTCTTAATTCCTGCTTAGCAGTCTCCACAGTTTCTCTTATGTCTTTTATACCGGAGTTGACAGCGCTGAGTTCAATAAATAGGCTATCAGTTTCTTTTGCTATAAGTCTTGCTAAAGTGGTCTTGCCACAGCCGGGAGGTCCCCATAATATTAAAGAAAATAACCTTCCTGACTTTAACAAATTCCATACAGCTGAATTTTCTTTAATTATATTGTTTTGTCCTAAAAATTCCGCTAATGATTTTGGTCTTAATATTTCAGCAAGAGGAATTTGTCGGTTTTGTTCTTCTAATATATCGAATAAGCTCATATTTAAAACTCATAATAATTAACCAGAATTACTAAATTGATAAAATGCTATAATTTCCCGAACTGTCATCCTGAGGTGCCAAAGGCACTTTTCTTAGTCATCAATCCCTCCAATAATACCTACTGTCATCCTGAGGAGCGTAGCGACGTGAGGATCTTTCCAGTTTTGAATAATAGCTTGTAAATGGATAGATTGCCACAGATTCCTTCGGAATCTTCGCAATGACAGAGATTACTTCTAACATATTATTTACAAATCTTACCACTAGATTAATAATTCACAAAATTAATTAGCAACCCAAATTAGTAATAATATTTATTATATCTAAATAACAGAAAATATCTCTAAATTCATAATTAAAATTCATAGCTATTCTATGTAAAATTTAGTATTATAAAATTAATTTTTAATTTAACTAATGATAGGTACAATAAGATGGACAATGAAACTAGGGTTTCTAATATAAATATAGAAGCATATAGTCTTTTTGATGTCACGTGCGCAGAATTGATAGCCACTGCTCTTGAAAATGTTGGCTTACTAAGACTTGATACACTTATTAATGGTAAGAATGCTGCAGAGTTTTGTAAGTCTTTTCAAAGTAAAAGAGAGAATTTTAAGGAAGCAACAAAATTAGGTAATTTACTGGTTAAATATAAAATAATCACTCAGAATCAGTTGCATGAAGCTCTGAATTATCAGAGAAAGAATCCTGAAGTTAAGTTAGGTACAATCCTTATGAAATTCAAATTCTGCTCTTTTGCTGATATAGAAAAATTTCTCTATATGCAGGTTCAAATACGTGATGATTTACAGGAAATTGATGATCTTGTCGTTAAAATGGCTACTATTAGAAAAAGATTATTACAGCCTTTGAGTCCTTCAAAATAATAAGGAGCTGCTAAGCAGCTCCTTATTATTTATTATTATTATTTTTTGCTTGCAGATATCATTTTTTCAAGTTCTTTAGGATTAACAGTATCAGGCGCTTGCACTCTATCTAGGCCTTTTTCAAGAATTTCTATTTCTTGATTTGCCAGGTCTTGACTAGCTATGATTACATCTCTACCTTCAGTCATTGAGCTCATTCTTACTACCATTTCAGATGGAGCACCACCAGCATTCATAATTTCTTGTGCTCTAAAGCTTGGCCAATTATCAGGTAGTTCATCTTTTTTAGTATAACCCATATCTTTACCATCTGTGAGTCTGAGATCACATTGTTCCCTTAATACTTTTGCAACATAGTCTTTTTGGCTGATAAATTTGTTAGGCTCGACTACTTTATTACCAATAATCTCTTCAGCATCCCTATTTTCGTGTTTTTTAAAGAGTTCTGCTGCTGAATGCAAATGACCTATCTCGTAGGATAAAAATTCTTCCCAAATTTTCTTGATTCTTTCGTCTTTTTCTTGCTGCATACAGGTGTAGTAATTACATACTTCTGTAAATTCGTGTAATAACAGTTTTTCAAATACTGATTC
>Ga0154603_1158_pt1 | contig 13725 bp, 10 predicted proteins | sample RifGroF2_FD_116032 | JGI IMG/M metagenome (GOLD analysis project Ga0154603, IMG submission 116032) | Candidatus Melainabacteria bacterium GWF2_32_7 | reverse complement strand
GATAACCTTCTCTGTTTCCTGATTTTGCTATTTTCCCTATATTTTTATATTTTTTGATTTTTTCTATTTCTTTGTATTCAAGATAGTGTTCAGGACAGTCTTTCTCTTCTTTTACGGGAAGATAAAAATTCCCCTCGGAAATTTCCATATCAGTAGAATGAAGCTGTTTATCGGTTCTTTTTAAAATTGCAGCGCCGACATACCCGTAAATAAAGGGAATAGAGCGAAGATAGCAAAGTATTTTTTTTCTTTCAATTCCGTCCAAAAAATAAGAAAAACCTGATTGTTCTGTTTTTATTTGAACTTTTTTTAGTTTTAATTTTCCGTCTGTTTCTTCAACAATATCAGCTTTTCTTTGCTGAAAATCGCTTTCCGGTCTGGAAAAAGTATTTTCTTCAGAGTCATAAAGAATTTTAGGGATTTTTATGTCTTCTCCCTGCATTCTTTTTTCTGTTATAAAATTTTGAAAATTTTTTAATTCCAAAGTCATATCAAAGCCTTTTGTTTTTAGGTCAATATTAACACATTTAATGTGATTCTGTCATTGACGCTAAAAGGATTAAAGTTTTAATATTACACCGATTTTTTCGTTCATTTTGGAAATTTTTTTAGTTTTTTCAAGGACAATTTCAGCCAATATTCCTGTTTTTATTTCAACATTTTCATTATTTATAATTTGTTCCAACAAAACAGTTACTTTTTCAATTTCACACATAATGCCTGTCCGAAGATTATATAATTTTTTCTTTTTACTCATGCTTTCTTCACCGCTTTTTTGTATTAATTTTAAATCAATAGTTTAATTTTAAATTAATAATTGATAAAAATCAAGAATTCAATCAATTATATTTTTATTTTTAAACTATTAATGTATTTTTAAAGTATGAATTTAGGAAACGAAGTTAAAAAATTAGCAATAGATAATGCAGTTACCTTAACTTTTTTGGCTGAAGGGATTTCAAAGAAAAAAGGAAAGCATTATAGTGTGCAAAATTTATCTGCAAAATTAAAAAAAGGAACTGTTAATTTGAATGAATTATCCATGATAATGGAAATTCTTGGCTATAAAATAAAGTTTCAAAAAGAAAATATTTAATAAAAATCTCCAAAAAAAATGCCGCTCTTTTTAGGCGGCTACTAGACTCGGGGAGGAGGTTTTGGGTATGGTCTTTGATGACCTTACTTTTATCTTATCGGCAATTTTTTTTAAAACTTTAATGATTTTTATTTATCAACTAATAATAAGTTTTTGTTTAAAGTTGATTTGTTTTTTGAATACCAATCATAAAGGCTATTTACGGAATCCTCGACAGAAGTTAATTCAAAAGTTTTATGTTCATTTTTAAGCCTTGAATTATCACCGCTGTATTCCAGTCCTAGTCCCTCCTGCGCAATTATTATCGGCAGGTCTTTTCCTGAAATTTCTTTAATTAATTCACCCAATTTTAATAACTCCACGGAATGATCAGGGGTAATATTGTAAGCTTTGTGAGCAGAATTATTTTCTATGAAAAAATCCAATATAGGCATCAAATCTTCCACAAATATATAATCAAATTTTCTGTTTTGTTTTATCGTTATAGGCAAATCAAAAAGGGTTTTGCAAATAGCGTTAGAAATAAACCTTATTGAATAATCTTCATATTTGCCAAAAATCCCGAAGATTCTTAAATCAACGTAATTTTCAAGATTTTCTGTTTGTTTTTCTACAATATACTTACAAAATCCATGTTCGTCAGCCGGCATGTGCATATCTGTAAATTCTTCTTTGATTTTTGAAATTGACCGACAGCAGTCATAAATGCCGCCTGAACCGATATTAATAAATTTTTTATATCTGTCTTTATGCCTTAAAAGATTATAAAACATTCTGGTGTTTGTATAAAAAAGGTTTGAAGTATCTTTTGCGTTTCTATGTCCCGGCTTACAAGCAGAATGTATAATTATATCTATTTTGTGATCTTTAAAAAAGTCGTCAACAGATTTTTGGTCAATCAGATTTAGTTCAAAACTTCTCGGCGCAATAATTTCATACTTTTTAGCCAAATATGATTCCAGAATATTTTTTCCGATAAATCCGTTTCCACCTGTCAGAAGAACTTTCATTTTGCGACCTTTTCTACAAATTTATGGAAGACTTCAATTATACGTTTAATGTCATTTTTACTCATTCCGTGCCAAACGCCGATCCAAAAAGTGTTATTCATTATAAAATCAGTATTTGGTAATAATTTATAATAATCTTCGTTAAGATCGGTTGAGCAAATTAATTCTGAATTTTTTATGCGAAGTAAGATTTCGTTGTAAACAAAAGCAGGCTGTCTTAGCATATTGCCCGCAAAAAGCTGTCTTGTGCCTACGCCGTTATCTTCAAGATATTTTACCAGTTCAAATTTATTGAATTTATCATTTATTTTAACGGAGAGTAAAAATCCAAACCAGGAAGGCTCTGAATTTTTCTGTGCAACCGGCAAAATAAAATATTCCTGAAGACCTGAAAGTCCTTCATAAAGCAATTTAAAGTTTTCACGTCTTTTTTCAATAAATCCGTCAAGTTTTTCCAGCTGGCTAAGTCCTATTGCAGCCTGCCAGTCAGTAATTTTAAGATTATATCCTGAATGTGAATATGTATACTTGTGATCATAGCCAAACGGAAGATTTCCAAACTGATATTCAAATCTTTTGTGGCAGGTATTGTCTTTTCCGGGAGGACACCAGCAATCTCTGCCCCAATCCCTTAAAGACATTATAATTCTGTAAAGTTCGCGGTCGTTTGTACAAACAGCGCCGCCTTCTCCCATTGTAATATGATGTGCGGGATAAAAACTGAATGTGCCTATATGTCCTATAGTTCCCGTAAATTTTCCGTTGTATTTTGCTCCCAGAGCATCGCAGTTGTCTTCTATCAGCCATAAGTTATATTTTTCAGCAATAGCTTTGATTTTATCAATTTCAAAAGCATTGCCAAGGGTGTGCGCAATAAATATAGCCTTTGTTTTGTCAGAAACAGCTTCTTCTACCTGAGATACATCTATATTATAAGTACCGATTTCTACATCTACAAAAACAGGAACTAAGTTATTTTGAATAATCGGATTAATTGTAGTCGGAAAACCTGCTGCAACAGTTATTACTTCATCCCCCTTTTTTAAACGCCTATCTCCCAGCTTATAGGAAGTAAGGGCGGAAATAGCCAGCAAATTAGCGGATGAACCGGAATTAACTGTTAGAGCATATTTCACATTTAAATATTTAGCGAATTTTTTTTCAAATTCATCGTTAAATCTGCCTGTGGTAAGCCACATATCAAGACTTGCATCAATCATTGAGCATAAATCATTCTCATCAAGCACTTTTCCTGCCGGCGGGATATACTTAAACTCTTCTTTATTTCCGTAAATAGCTTTATAATATAATCTTGAAGCTAATTTGACAGTATTTCGTAATAATTTTTCAACAAATTTTGAATTCATCATTTTTCTTCACCATTCCAAATTAAATTCAATTTTTTAGCATTTTCAACATAATTTATAATTTGATTTTCGGTAAACTCACAAATATTTTGATTTTCAAAATAAAAATATCTGTACCATTCAATCGTAACTTTTATTGAATCTTCTAATTTATAAACGGGCTGCCAGTTTAAATATGTGGAAGCTTTGCTTATATCGAGTTGTAATAAATTTGCTTCGTGAAGATTGTTCTCAGAGACAATTTTAACTTCACCGCTTCCCCAGTATTTTATGGCTTTATTAACAATAGATTCAACGGTTAAAACAGAATCATCATGAGGACCGAAATTCCAGCCCGAATTGTATTTTGCAGGTTCTTCCAGAAGCTTTTGACCTAACAACAAATATCCTGATAAAGGCTCAAGCACATGCTGCCATGGTCTTGTGGCTTTAGGACTTCGGATTTCAATAATTTTGTTTTCGGTAAGTGACTTGATGCAGTCGGGAATAATTCTGTCTTTAGCCCAATCTCCTCCGCCGATTACGTTTCCGGCTCTTCCTGAAGCTAAAGCAATTGTGTGGTTTTTTCCATATTTTTCAGGATGAAAAAAAGAATTTCTGTAAGAATTTGTCAGCAGTTCAGCCATTCCTTTGCTTGAACTGTAAGGATCATAGCCACCCATAGGGTCAGTTTCTTTATATCCATAGTTTATTTCTTTGTTTTCATAACACTTATCGCTTGTTATATTTACGATTGCCTTTACGTTTTTGTTATTTCTCGCTGCTTCAAAAACATTTAAGGTTCCCATTACGTTTGTTTCGTAAGTTGTAACAGGTTCGCTGTAAGAAAGCCTGACTAACGGTTGCGCTGCCAGATGAAAAACAATTTCAGGATTATATTTATCAAAAACTTGTTGTAATAAATTAAAATTTCTAATATCTCCAACGACATGAGAAATTTTTTTTTCAATATTTATAGCCTCAAAAAGAGAAGGCTGAGTATTAGGCTCCAATGAAAACCCTATAACGTCCGCACCAAGCATAGTTAACCAGAGAGAAAGCCAACTTCCTTTAAAACCGGTATGTCCCGTAACTAAAACCTTTTTACCTTTATAAATACCGGAAAAGCTTTTATTCATATTTATTCTTTCCATTTTTATCCGTATAAATTATAAAAACTTATGTACTATTATAACTTTACCTGAAAAATATTAACAAGTAATAAAGTCACTTAAAGCTTTTCTAAAAACCGTTTTCAGAAAAATTAATTAAAAGCATGTTATTATAATTATAGGGTATATTGGGGCTTAAATATGCAAAAAATTATCAAAAATAAAATTACTATAATTATTTTTTCTATTTGTCTGTGTTTATTTACTTTTTTATTATTTGGCGCAAACAAAAGTTATTCTAAAAATCCAAATATACTTGCAAAAGGAATTACACATAAAAAAATAAAAAGATATTTACACGGCAAACCCGCCATATTAAATGTAATTATTGTAGATTCAAAAAATAATAATACTGTTAAACCCTCTTACGGTTCTTATTTTCTTAATGCTTTAAACAATGTTAAAGAAATAACTCATCTTGAAGATGCAATAGCAGGCATTAATGCGTCATTTTTTAAGCCCGACAGCGGAATTCCTCTTGGTACTTCAGTTATTGATAAAAAAGTTATTACCGGACCTTTATACAAAAGAGTTGCTTTGGGTATAACTTCTGATAAAAAATATTATATGCAAAAAATTGATATCGTAGGAAATATCAATATCGGTGAAAAAACAAAATTATCTCTTTTTAATATTAATCAACCTGTTTTTAGTAAATATCGTTTTACTATTTTTACTGACCAATGGGGTCGCTCCACTCCTAAAACTTCAAATAATTATATTCATGCGGCTATTAAAAACGGAAAAATAAAAAACCTGAAAACCAGTAGTATTTCTATACCTAAAGGAGGATTTGTAATTGTCGGGCCGCATAAACTTTTCCCTAAAGTTATAGGAAAACAGGACGAAATTACTTATTCAGTCAAATTAATTCCCGATAAATGGAATGATATGCAATACGCCATAGGCGGCGGACCTTTTTTAGTCAAGAATGGCAAAAAATTCATCGACAGACAAAATTTTACATCTGCCTTCCTCTGGACAAAACTTCCCAGAACGGCTATTGGTTATACAAAAGCAGGTACTCTCGTTATTGTAACAATTGACGGATATGAAAAAGGTATAACTGACGGTGCGACAATGAGTGAATTATCCCAAATCATGTGGGATTACGGGTGTTATAACGCTATGAACCTTGATGGCGGAACTTCGACACAAATGGTAATTAAGGGAAAATTGGTTAATTATTCAAAAATAAAAGATGGCTACAAAGTAACCAACGCTCTTGTAATAATCGCCCCTATCCTTGAAACACAAAATTTAAAAATTAATTAGTCAAATCTTTATTGTTATTGAAACCTGAATTTGATTTTAACCTTAAATTCTTCCTCAAAAAGGTCTTTTTTACTTTGAGCTTTATTAATTTCAAGAGAACAATCAGGCATATTAAGTTTTAATATTACAAAAAGATTTTGTGAATAAAAATCATAAATACAATCTAAATCAGTTACAAGAGAAAGATGAGAATTATCTAAAGCATCCGCAAATCTTACAAAAGCGCTTAATTTTCGTGTAAGAACTTTTGTGGATTCCGACAAAGCAGCATAATTTTCATGGCTTTCTTTTGGCATTTTGCCGCGATGATAACGGGCTATATTTGCTATTATTTCTATTTCTTCATCAGAAAAGCCGTCGGGTTTTTCTTCTTTGATTATCTTAGCGGAATTTTTATGATGACCTTTGGCAGAAGTATAATATCCAATATCATGAAGTATTGCCCCTGCTTCCAACAAATCTCTTTCGTTATCTAAAAAATCATGCAAAACTCCTTTTGTTTTATCAAAAAGACTTAAAGCAAGTTTTTTAACCTGATTGGAATGATCAGAATCGAGTTCATATTTTCTTAAAATAAATAAGATGCTTTTTAATTTTATAGTATCAAGCATTTTTTTAGCCTAATAATTTTCTAATATTTAATAAAAGCTCGTCCTGATTAAAGTTTCCTTTAGTAAGATAAGCATTTGCACCAAGCCCTAAGCCTTTTCTTTTGTCGAGTTCCGAGGCTAAAGAAGTTACAAGAACAATAGGTATATTTTTAAATTTTTCCTGTTCCCTTAACCGTTCAGTCAGTTCAAAACCGTTTATTTCAGGCATTTCAACGTCTGTAACTATAAGGTCAAATTCTTCGGTTACAACTTTTGTCAATGCTTCAAGACCATTAACAGCTACAGTTACATTATATCCTGCCGCTTTAAGTATATTCCGCTCAAGAATTCGAGTAGTTAACGAATCATCAACAACAAGAATATGTTTTTCGAAGGGTCTTTCCTGTTCAGGATTATTGTCCACAATCATGCGCTTTTCAACTACGCCAAATTTTGAATAAGCTGATTTTACAAGATCTCCAATATTTAAAATAAGGCATAGTTCTCCTGAACCTAAAGTTGTAACTCCTGCGATATTTTTTACCCTTAATAAAGGAGGGGAAAGATTTTTATGAAGAATTTCCTGATCTCCTATAAGTTTATCTATAACAAAACCAACTTGAATATCTTCTGATTGAACTACAATTACAACAAGTTTTTTATTTTTTTGTTTATTTCCGGCTAAATCAAGGGTATCACAAAGATTACATAGCGGAACAGTTGAATCTTCTACAATAATAGTTTTTTTGCCTTCCTTGTAGAAAATATTTTCAGGAGAAATAAGAAGAGTTGTTTTAATAGTGCTTGTCGGGATAGCAAATTTTTGATTATTTACTTCAACAAGAAAAGATTTAATTGTCGCCATTGTAACGGGAAGTTGTATTGAAACCCTGCAACTTTCTCCTAAGGTTGATTTTATTTTAACTTTACCGTTAAGTTGAGAAATTTTTGTATAAACTATATCAAGCCCGATACCACGTCCTGAAATATCAGTAACCGTTTCTCCCGTTGAAAATCCCGGCCAGAATATTATGTTCATAATTTGTTCTTCAGTCATTGAATCCAATTCTTCTTGTGATAGCAGCTGTTTTTGAAGAACTTTTCTTTTAATCGCTTCAATATTAATACCATGTCCGTCATCTATTATTTCAATCAAAACACTGTTTTCAAGATGATAAGCCGCAAGAAAAATCTTCCCGACAGGGTTTTTACCATTTTTAATTCTTGTTTGAGGATCTTCTATGCCGTGGTCTATAGAATTTCTTATTATATGAATCAGGGGGGATTTAATTTCTTCAATAATTTTTTTATCAACGCTTGTTTCACTTCCCGAAATTATCAGTTCAATATTTTTATTTTTTTCTCTGGCTATATCTCTAACCATTCTCGGGAACATGTGAAAAATCGTCGCAAGAGGCAAAACTCTTACGCTTTTTATTCTTTCTTCCAATTCATTTACTATAAGATGCAGTCTTGTGTCATCTTCATGAATAATTTTATAAAGTTGATTCATTTTGTTGGTTAAACCGGTAAGTTTAGCGGAATTTTCTTCAAAAAACACGGTAAGATTTTTATTTTGTGAATAAATCGACGCTCCCGCAGGTAAATCAAACGATTTATAATGAGATTTATCAATATGTTTAAAATATTGTTTTGTTTTATTCCATTCTCTATGCCATTCTTCGACAGATCTAATTATTTTTTCCAGTTCCGATAAATGATCTTTCGCTTTAATTTTTGCGATAATCAATTCCCCGACCTGACTTACAAGCTGATCAAGTTTTTTTGTATCAACACGAAGTGTTTTTATGGTGTTGCTATCACCGGGTTTTACCTCAAAAGAAGAACTGTCATTTTCTGATGCCGATATATTTTTAGATAAAATTTCCGTTCCTGTATTTACAACTGATAATTTTGATGAATTCTCTTCATTAAATTCTTTAATTTCTTCTTCAATAAAAAATTGTTGATTATCCGTATCTGATAATTTAATCATCTGGTAAAGAACCGCCAGCCTTTGAAGAACCAACACAGGATTATCCTGTATTTCAAAAGGAGAATTAATCATTAAAACAGCTGTTTCAAAACTTTCTTTGATTATTTGTATAACATCAGTACTTATAGGAATATTTTTTTCTTTTGAATAAGTAAGCAATTCTGTAAGTTTTTCAATAATATTTCTGATATTTTCATCTTCGATTGTAATTAAAAAATCGTTTAATTTTTTTATTATTTCATCAAATTTTAGTAAATTTTCCTCTGAATGAATAGAAAAAATAGTTATATTATTTTTTATAAATATAAGATCTTCTTTAGTATCTTTATTATCTGAATTTATATTTAAAATATTATTTTTTAAATCTTCGTCGATATTGCCTTCTAAAATAAAATCGGAATGACGATTTTTATCCTCAAATATCTTTACTTCATTAGAGGGAAACTCGACCGCTGTATCCGGTATTATAGGCTGGATATCTTCAACACATCTGTCTATTTCACTCAAAAGTACAGCACCATCAGGCTTAGGAGCAGGATTAATTTTATTTTTCGGAATCGTAGTCAATCTTTCAAACAAAATACAAAATGTTTCAAAATTTTCTTCTATTTCCCAAACTTCATCAGAAGTTAAAATCCCGCTGCCTTTTAGAGCTGCTTCAAGTTTAATTTTTATATCTTCAATAATTCCGTTTAATCTTTGATTATTAAACACTTCAATTACTGTTTTAAGACGCGTGATAAAATGGAGCAGTTCTTCTATTGCATCACAACTTGAAGAAAATATTTTGATTTTTTCTATATTTACTTTTGTTTGAATTATAAGAGTTTTATTTTCTTTATTTATTTTATTAATATCCACGTAAATAAGATTTTGCTGCTGATCCGATTTTCTATTGTCTAAGTTTTGAATATTTGAATTATTTTGTTCTAAATCATCAGAATCTATAATATTTTCAAGCTTTTGCACCATTTCAGGAACATTATCAAAAACCGCATTTCCTCTTGTTGCTATAGATTCTTCTACTATCGAATTTATAAAATCTACAGATTTGCAAAGTATATCAATTGTTTCGGCGGTTACATCAAGACGATTTTCTTTTGCCATTCCAAAAACATCCTCAAGCTTATGAGCAATAAGCTGAATGTCATTTAATCCTATCATTCTTGCAGCGCCTTTTAATGAATGAGCTTCTCTGAAAAGTTCTGAAATTGCCGTGCTGTCTTTCGGATTAGCTTCAAGCTTTAAAAGGTTTTTATTAAGTTTTTGAATTTGTTCTTCGCTTTCTTCTCTGAAAATATTCAGAATTTCTACGATTTCACTTTCAAGAAAATCCATCTAAGATCCCTTTTATACCGGTTTTATGCTCTTTATTTTTATTTAGCCTGTCACTGATAACCAAGCGCGAAGAAATCGCAAGGTTTTATAATATTATTAAATTACTTCATTTTATACCAATGCCATATTCTTTTTTAAAACTTTCAAGTGATTTTACGTCAGAATTTCCGAGAATATTATCCCTGAGGTCTTTAGACACTTCCACAAGCCCCTGAAGAGCTGTAATACTTTGATGTATACTTGCAGATGACTCTAATAAGCCTTTATCAATTAAATTTATAGAATTATTTACTTCGCCGGTACATTCCATTTGCTGTTCAGCATCTTTAACAATATTATCGACAGCCTGAACTGTTTCATTGATTGTATTTCTTAATACATCAATATTTTGAGCTATCTGATGAGCAAGCTCCACGCCGGATTCAATTTCTTTTGTTCCTTCTTCCGTTGCCATAACAGTTGAATTTGTCGCCTGTTGAATATCATAAATAAGAGAAGTAATTTTAGTAGTTGCCTGTTTGCTTTCATCGGCAAGTTTTCTGATTTCGCTTGCAACAACCGCAAAACCTTTCCCGTGTTCACCGGCTCTTGCCGCTTCAACCGCGGCATTAAGAGCAAGCATATTTGTTTGTTCGGTAATATCTTCCACCGCTCCTATAATACTTCCTATCTGCTGCGTATGTTCGCTTAATTCAAGGATTAATTCCGCAATAATTTCGATTTTCTGTTTAAGTGTTTTCATTTTTTCAATATTACTTTTAACGGCTTTTTGTTCTTTTGCAGATAAATCAAGAGATTCTTGTGATTTGTCAGCTACTTTTATAGCGCTTTCTTTAGTTTTTTTAGAAGATTTTTTTAATCTATCCAGAATTTCAAAAGTTGTTTTTAAAAGCTGAATATGATTATTAACAACGATTTCCTGCTTGTTTGTTTCTTTAATAATTTCATTTGAAGTAACACTGGCATGAAATATAGCATTGTATATCGGATTTGTTAAATTATTATTTATGATTTTTTGAATAATTTCTATTATGATAATCGAAACAATTGCAGTAACAAGAATTGCTATTCCCCAGTTAAGTCCGCTTTCATTATGAATTTGAACCTTATAAAGAGCGACTAATGCTACAGAACCTATTATAGAAATTGAACTTTGGCTTAATAAAGATTTTAATTTGATTTTTTCTTCAAGATTTAAATTCTCAAACATTATTTATCCTCTTATTTTTTAAACAAACTCTTTTGAACTAACCTAATTGTACAATATCTTTTTATTTAAAACACTTTTTTATAGATAGTTTCAATTAAATTGATGACTCAACTTTAAAATAAAGCAAACTCGAGTTGCTAAATAGCCAAAACTGTCATTGCGAGCAAAGCGAAGCAATCTCATAATTTTACAAAACCTTGCGATTGCCGCACTCCCGTTGGTCGCTCGCAATGACAGATAATTTTAACAAAATAGCTTCTTAATGTTTGAGAATAAATATATAATTAAAATACTTCCCGTTTTTTAAAATAATTGATAGTATAATTATATTGACTAGAGATTGGGATTTTAGATTAAAAAATTTATGAAAAAGAAAATTTTATTAATAGAAGACAGCCAACTTCAATTAAAGAGTATTGAACTTACTCTTTCCAAACTCGGGCATGAAATATTCACCGCAACAAATGCTATAGACGGGATTGAAGTTGCTTATCAAACATTTCCCGATTTGATAATTTCGGATATTATTATGCCGGAAATTAACGGCTATCAGCTTTGCAGATTATTAAAAAATGATGATTTATTAAAAAGAATTCCTATTATTTTACTTACCCAACTTAATGAAAAATTGGATAATTTCTGGGGATTAAAGGCAGGAGCCGACAGTTTTGTAACAAAAAGCGAAAATTCTCAAGAATTTCTCGAGCATGTCAAAAATTTTCTTGAAAATACTCCCAATATTACATCGGAAGAACGACAAAAATTTATTGAAGAAAAAAAACTTGAAAATAAAAATATACAAACAAGAATAAATAATCTTCTCGATCAATCTCTGATTGAATCCACGATTATAAACGAATTCAGAAATCTTTCCGAATTTATTTATGCTACTAAAATTCTTTCAAAAGAAATTTTTTCTCTTATATTTTCATTAATTGATTTTAACGTAGCAGGCATATTTTTTAATGAACGGGACGACAAAAAGAAAAAAACGCTTAATCTCAGTGTTCAAAACGTTATTCTTGATGATAAAGTCATTAGAGATATAAAAGAAACTTTCTTTTCAGCCGCTTTTAAAGACGATTATTATAGAGACGAAGCTCTTTATGATTATGAAATAATTGAAAATGATTATGGAAAAGAAGAATTTATAGAAAATTCTGACATCTTAAAATCTAAAATAATTATTCCTATAACTTATGCAAATAAAATTATAGGGGGCATAGCTTTATACCATAAAAAAGAAGCTCGCTTTGATTCTTCAAGAATTCTTGAAATAATTGTTCAGGAATTAAAAGTATTAATGCGAATTAAATGGCTGTATTCAGAAACAAAATATCTTGCCGTAACTGACGGATTGACAGGTCTTTATAACAGAAGATATTTTCAGCAAACTCTTGACAGAGAATTTGCCAGAAGTAAAAGATATAAAAATCCTCTTAGTATTGCTCTTTTTGACATTGATTATTTTAAAAATGTCAATGATACTTACGGACACCAATTTGGGGATAAAGTTATAGCTGAAATTTCAAAAATTATAAGAAATTCATTAAGAAAAACAGATTATGTTGCAAGATACGGCGGAGAAGAAATAGTCCTTATTCTTCCTGAAACACCTATTGATCAAACAATGATTCCTATTGAAAGAATAAGAATCAAAATACAGGATCACCCTTTTGTTTTTGGAGATACGCCTGTTCAAGTAACTGCAAGTTGCGGACTTTCGGGAGTAGAACCGGATGTGAATACTTATGAAGACTTAATTTTAAGAGCCGACAAAGCGCTTTATCAATCTAAAAGAAACGGTAGAAATCAAACAACAATCTATCAATCGTGATATTAATTGTCATTCTGAGCGGAGCGAAAGAATCGCATGATGTTATAAAACCTTGCGATTGCCGCGTCAGGGTTAAATCCCCTCCTCTCAATGACAACAAAGTTTAAAATAGAGGGCTTAATGGAACAAAATTTTCTTACAGTAAATGATTTTTCATCAAACAAAACTTCGGAATTATATATTACTTTTAATCTCTCGGAAAAAATTTATGCAATACCTGCTGAAAAAATAATTGAAATAGTTCAGCTTCCCGCTTTAACACTTCTGGAAAAAGCTCCCGACTATATTGTAGGGCTTCTAAACCTTCGGGGAAATGTTATCAGCGTAATAGATCTTTCAATGATACTTGGTTTTCATAGAAAATTTTATTCTGCTGAATGCCAGGTGTTGATTTTAAATGAGAATAATAAAAAAATCGGAATAATTATTGATTCCGTAAAAGATGTAATGCAGTTTGAAAAAAAACTGCTTGAACCGCTTCCTTATATGTCAAAAGAACATTTATTAACAGGCATATATAAAGACGATGCCGGTCTTATAGCATTTCTTGATCTTGAAAAAATAGTCAAAAACGTTGAAGCAATTGAAATAAATGAGGCAGAGCTGAAAGAAACAACTCATGATACTGCCGGTTTATTTCCTATAGACAAAATTTCCGTGGAAAAATTTACAAAAAGAGCTTTAAAGCTTCAAAAAGAATTAAGAGATGAATCAAACAGTTTAAATTATCAGGAAGATTATTTTATTTCATTTTCTTTAAATGAAGAAATTTTTTGTATAAATTTAAAATTTGTAAGAGAAATAACAAAATTAAAAAATGTTAACCTTACCAAAGTACCCTGTGTTCCTGATTTT